>Ga0078972_1001409_pt1 | contig 89826 bp, 85 predicted proteins | sample YelNatPaOPGAMG01_FD_67568 | JGI IMG/M metagenome (GOLD analysis project Ga0078972, IMG submission 67568) | Hot spring thermophilic microbial communities from Obsidian Pool, Yellowstone National Park, USA - OP-RAMG-01 (SPADES assembly) (version 2) | ecosystem: Environmental > Aquatic > Thermal... | reverse complement strand
CGGAGCGAGCTGTTCGGGGTCAGCTCTATGCGGGCGTCCGACCTGACCTCTATGGAAAAGTCCCAGAGCCTCGAGGATCCCTTGGAGACGGTAACGTTGTAGACGCCCGGGTAGAGGTTGAGACTCGACGCCCCCGATGCATCCGTGGTGACCTCCAGATCCGAAAACCCGCTTCTCAGGAGCGCGCGGAGCCCGGAGCCAGGCCTGCCGTCGTCCCACTTGAAGAGCAATGTCACGTTGTAAGATTTGGCAAAGGGGAGAATTACATCCAAGCTCGAGTCGTTCTCGATGCGCACCTGGGCGCGCCACTCTTGAACCCCATAAGTAGCCTTTAGCTCATAGAAATCTGGGGGTAATTGGAAAATATCAACTAACCCTTCCTCGTCCGTGTGAGCAAAGAAGACCTTCTTAGGGCCTATCGAAGCTTCCACGAGGGCGCCGGCCACGGGGTTGCGCAAGCGATCCAAGACGCGGACCTTAAGGTCGTAGAGCTCACATGTTATTGTTATGTTACACTCTTCGTACGGTGAGGAGATCAGTCTCTTGTTGACCAAGGAACCGAACCTCCGCACGGTAATCTCGAGCTTAGAAGTGAGTTGCACTGATTCTGGAATCTGAGAAAAGGTAGCAATGCCGTCATTTCCAGTAAGCTGCATGGTGGTCTCGTTCTTGCTCGGCGTAATACAAGTTAAGGAGACCTCGCAGTTGGGTACGGGCCTGTCGCGGGAGTCCAAGACAACAACGTTCACATCCCTAACGAGGGCGACGACGGTTAAATTCCCGTCCTTTGCAACGGTCGAAAACTCAGCCACGATTAACCCTTTCCAAGAGACATAGATGATAATCGAGGTTCCTTCTTCGATATTATTCAGCGAGAACTTTCCTTCGGCATCCGTCTGACCTGTCCAAAGGAGCTCAGCCGCAGGCCTTGGACTTATCACCGATACCTTTGCGTAATTGAGTGGCCTTCCTTTCTCATCAATAACAGTCACGCTCATATTTACGATGTCAGCACTCGATATGGATAACAGGGATGAGGCTACTAATATCATTAGAATTAGACCGCGAAAAATCAAGTTCCTCAAGGTCTTCTACCCGATAGTTATGCTTATAATCGTAGGGTCATTAACCCCAGTGAACATCTTATAATACTTCTCGACATCGCTGTAGCCGCTTCCTCCATATGCCCAGATACCTGCAGTCCATGAGAAATTATCACCGGCTTTTAAATTCATCTTATTATTTTCGTTTCCATCATAAAGATAAGCTAATGAATCGATCACACGCCGGGCGTAATCGGCCGTAGTCCATATCCAAATGCGGTAGACGTATCTGCCTTGAACTTTGCCAAAAAAGCTTTCTATCGCATCTACATACGACTTGCTTGGCATTACAGCTTCACCAAACCCAGTTCTGTACTGTGCGTACCAGTATAGGAAATTTACATCATTGTCATGAGTAGCATGACTATTGGAATACACGCCGCTGTGGACAGAGTAGTTTATCCATTGGTGAGCCCAAGACGTTACCCTTAGCGGTCCAGAATCATTTTTAGTTCCGGAGATCATCGTCAGGAAGCTGTAATATCTGTGATCCTCCCAATCGACGCGCCATCTTATGTTCTCAAATAGTTGCCAGTACTTCGTGCTTGCCGGTATGAGTATTATGTCGGTGTGGTGGAACGCACCCGGGTCGTCGATGTGGATATCTATGTCTTCCGGCCCACCTCCTGGTCTGGCCTCGGCCCTTTCGACTCTATCAGAATTCCTGTAGGCTACAGCTCTGACAGGACCTGAAAGTACTTCCCAGTCGCCACCGGGCAAGAGATGTGGTATCCAGTGACCACCCCCTTGGTTCATGACTATCCAGCCAACGCCGCCTATTAAATACTCGACATGATAGTTTAGGTAGTATAGAGACACGGTCCAGTCTATAGCATAACTGAAGCCCTCGTTTGCAAGCAATCTAAGTTTGTAGACAGGCGTAGTTATGTCTTTGAAGGGCCTAGACTCATTCATCACAATTCGGTAGTCCGGCCAACTCGCATCTGTGTCGTCGAACCATGTCACCAGAATTCTCTGCTTGGTGTCGTCGACAGCGAGGTTTTGGTCTTGAGTGTAGTTCACCATGAAGACGAGCTTGTTGCCCACGTCGAACCTCCTCCTCCAGTCGGCGAACTGCCGCGTTGGAGTAGAGTAATTACTTGTCCAAGTCTCCACTTGATAGAGGGTCTCATACAATCTATCCGAGGGACCCTTAAGAGTAGCGTATACCCTGAACTGCTTCACCGGCAAGGGGGGAAGTGGGGCAAACTCTATATCAGAGCTCTCCAGCTTCAGCTTTCGGTCAAACCAGTAGATTCTCCCGTCCTGAAACATCTCGAAGACGTATATCTGGTCTGGTGCGTATTCCTTCGTAGTAGCTATGTTTTCCTTTATTACTACATTTATCCCAGTGAACGATGCTGCCTCCACATATATGCCCCTGTCGTCTCTTACCCTTAGGAAAACATACTGGGAGCGTTGGAGAACATTTTGATGGGACCAAGAATTTGGGTTTCTGTAATTGACACTGTAGATGCCACCGCCGTTGTAGGAGAAGTCTAGTATACTCGCATTTACCCAGCAGGAATTGCCCAGTAAACTCATGTCGGGGTCATATATCAGTAATGAGATGCCCTGTTTCTTCAGGGACCCAACGGGCTCGCCGCCCTCTTTGAGTAATCTGAAGGTGAGGGTCGTGTTTTTATTGTTCGCATTTATGCTCACTATGTCCAGCGTGAGCGATAACAAGATCTCGTCCTTCCAGCCATAGAAGCCGTAGCCGGTTACGTTGGCCTCAAAGGGCACATATATAGCTGATATCGCCTCCGGCGAGTACCAGTAAGCCTTTATGAGGTCCGTGACCTTCCTCTCCTTTATGTTGAAGGTTTTCGTGACGCCGTTTATGTCGACCGTCAGCTCCTTCTCTGGCTGTAGTACCCGGGTCTTGGAAATGTCGACGTTCAGCTGCAACCCAATGCCAGAGTAGGCGTTAAGGAGCGACTTGATGTAGTAAGTGAAGAACTCCTTGGCCCACAGCCTAGAGGGTTCGAAGTCCGCACTGTCGACGAATATCCTCGTGGCCTCCGCAAGCGTGCGCTCTAACGTACTCGATATATCTTGGTCTATGTCCTCCACGACCTCGTTGTACGAATAAGACTTCAGTAGCTGGTGCTGCGTGCTCGTCCTGTTGATCGCAAGCGCCATCGTTACAATTACTGCGCTTATGAAGAGCGCAACTATTATTACAGCTTGGCCCCTCGCCTTCGAGAGCTTGCCTACTCTTTTCATCTACCGCCCACCTCTGCTAATGTAAGCCTAAACAACAGTACCCAGAACTTCTTACAAGTGTAGGGCCTTATGGCAGTTACCACGTTGCCTGACTCGATGAAAGCCTTCTCGGTCTGAGCGTTGGTTATGTCGATTGAGTTCAGCTCGATTAGTGTTACGATATCTCCGCCCTTGTCGTAGGTCGCGTTATACACCTTCAAGTCAAAAACGATATCGTGCGGCAGAAGCCCCTCCAGTGTGACCTTGAGGGACTGCTCCCATCGAGGCGAATCCCAAAGCTGGCCATTATCGTCGAACATAGCTGCATCGGGCACCTTCTCCCTAGCGAACACATCCAAGATGTCATACGCCAGCTTCTCTAGGCTGTAGCCGTACCTAGATGATAGAGGGTTTGGGGACCTCGCGAAGGTAGTCGCTATAAGCAGCGCGGTCACTATGGTCCCGGCCGCCAGCATAGCCTCGGATATCCTGAGCACGCCCGACCTGCAACCGAACTTCCTGGCCTTCATATCTCAGCAGTCCTCCACATGAACAGCTCGGCCCAGTACGAGAGCTCCCCGATGCTCACCATACGCCTCAGCGTCACAACCTTAAGACCGTAGGGCACACCGGAGCCCCAGGTGCCGAACTGGACCCGCGGCGGCGTGCGCCTTGCGAACACCAATACAGGCTTGCCCAAGTAAATAACGTAAACTCCAAGGGTGTCCAGCGTCTCATCAAGAGGCCCGAGGTCGAAGACCGCGAACGTCTTCGAGCCCTTGTTTATCACGCGCGGTGACTCACCTCCTTCCTTCATGTACGGCAACGCCACCACGTTGTCGTAGCTTATGCCGAAGACGCCCCTGACATGCCTAGCGCCCTCGGGCAGCTCGCTTCCGCTCGGAAACTCGAGGAACAGCTTGTCGCCTATGACTGTCGCCTCCAGCACGTCACCAGAGCTCTCGTACGTGACCGTCTGTGACTTAATGCCGAAGTACTCGGCATACGCGAAGAGCATGACGGAGTTGCCGCCGCCCTTATTAAGCAGATTTTCAACTTGATTCACATTGTACTCAACAGACGCGTGGCCCTCCCAGTCGGCCACTGTTTCGCTGACCAAGTAAGAATAATTGAGGTCGTTCCCATTCATCCAGAAGACAACGTAGGTGCACTTCAACGTCGAGCCCGCGGCCGCCACACCCTCGCTGTTCTTGACGTTCAAATCAAAGGCGTAGGGGAAACTCTTTTGACCCTTGACGTACCACTTGATCGGCGTTGCAGTTAGGTTGAGCGCCTGCCTTAGCTCGAGGTAGAAGCCGTACTTCAGGTGCGCGCCGTCCCAAGTGAGGCCGAGCAGGTCCGCTACCTGCAATGGGTCAACGTAAAGCAGGTTCTCCCCGCCAGTCGAGGTGGTGGGCACGAGCCTCAGAACCTTGTCCGCGTCCAGCTCCTCCGGTAGCACCTCGCCGTTGGAGAAGCGCGCCAGACCAAAACCCTTGAGCCCCTCGATGACGAGCGTGTCATTATCACCGTTTTCGATCATTTCATATGCCGTACCCCAGTTCTCCGGTTTCCCGGGCGTCGAACACAGCTTCGTCATCGTCTTCTCCGCAACGGGTTGCAACTGCTCCTCCTTTACACCCGTGAGCGAGGAGCTCAGGACCGGAAACATCGTTGAAATGGCAAATGTAGCTAGTGCGAAGAGTATTACCCCAACCGCTAAGTAGTCAAACGTTATGTGCATCTAGCTGCCTAGGTTATACATTTTTACGTGTATTTATAACCCTTTTCTCCCGGAGCCGGAGCTTTTGAGCTCTGACGGTTCTACATAGTTCTGAACGAAGATGCGCTCAGCCGTTGGCGTAGAAGCCTAAGCCGAGTGTGATGCCCTCCTGGCTCTTGATGCTCCAGATGACCACCTTAGCCCCGCTCTGCACTATGCTACTCTTGTGTATCCTGCGTCCGTTGACGAGTGCTGGCAGGTCGCCCGAGGCGAGGTCAACCTTGGCCTCCTGTTCCCTTATCGAGATTTCTGTAGTACCGTAGAGCCACGAGAACATGTCGGTGCTCACCGCCACCACGTAAGCCGAGCCCCTGTTCGTAAGCCTTATGTTGTAACCGTACATCTCAAGGCTCATCGGGATCTCCACCTCCTTCACCATGATGACGTTCACCTCGTTGGTCGACTTGGTCAGCGCGAGCAACTCGAGCATAGTGTTCGCTATGTGGTCGGAAACCTCCTGCAGCTGGGGTTTGACCAGGTCGTTGATCACGCCGTTGCCGATGGACACGAAGGCGAACGTTAGCAGCGAGGCGAACACCAGTATTGCCATACTGCCGATGACGTGAGAGAAGATAGGGGGGCTGGGCATTCCGCGTCAACCTCCTAGCATGTAGACCTTTACGTCGGATGTCGAGAGGTAGACGACTATCGGATTTCCGCCCGAGCTGATAGTGTACACCTGCGAATACTTTTGCGTAGAAGGCGTAAAATCAGGGTTCGAGATGGTGAGCGTCACATTGATGCTCAACGTCGGCCCTGGGAACCTTAGCTGTTGGACTTCGATGTCCTCACACCTCGCCTTCATGTCTAGTATTGAGGAACCCGATATCGTGTAGCCGTAGAGCAACCTAATGAACTTGATCTCGACGATGTTGACGACATCGGAGACGAGGCTCCCGTTCGACAACAGCTTGGAGAAGTGGAAAACGCCGAGGTCCGTCAGCATAACCCTCGCGGACTCCAGCCAGATCTTCGCTCCGTAGTACTGCTGCGTGTAGACCCAGGTCATCGGCACGCTTCCGGGCCTCAGTATGAGGGAGCTCGAATACCAGTTTGAATCTGCTGTCTTGTTCCCCCTGAGCACCTTGGTCGTGCCGACCGTCGCCCTGTTGCCTCCCCTGTAGAGCACCGCGTTGATGTCCTCGTCTATAACCGTAGTGCCACCAAGCTCGACCTTTATATGCCCCCAAGACCTCACGAAGCTCGGACCTCCGGCCCTCGGGTTGAACCTCACGTAGGATGCAGAGCCGTTCTTCAGCGATACGCTTTCGACCGCGACAGCGAGCGCGAACATCAGGTCCTTTGCTTGGTCGTATTCCGCCTGCTGGTTCTGGGCCTCGAAGAGGTCTGTTGCGACGTACGCGGAGAATATCGAGACCGATATTATCGTGGCTGATAGTATCACCGTGGAAAGTGCAGTGGATATGCCCCGCGTGCGCCTCTTCATCCACTTTAAATCCGAAGATAGGCTATAAAAATCCTTGAGCGTTCGAGTGTTCAGGAACGTCAACTCACCGCCGCAAACGGGCGTTTTGTCCGTTTGCCAATGTTGTACTAACGCCGGGGTGCCGAGGAGCCAAGGGCTGTCGCGCTTAGCTCCGAAAATCGCGTTTTCGTGAGCAATATCTAGCTTCTCGATCCCTTGGCCTTCGCCCTTTCAAACGCCCAGAGCGACGGATGCCGCTCCCCGGTTGCGGGACGTTGAGCAGCAAGCGCCTCCCTGTCCCTTATTATCGGCGCAGGCCTCATCAGCCTGTACCTGAGCTCTGGGGGTATGGCGAAGCTTGAGCAGTAGATGCTGCCATCCAAGTACCTTAGCTCGCCCCTTATTCGCCTCTTGAGCTCGCCGTCGACCAGCTCTGGGTCGCGCGGCTTCAGGCGTATTTCCTTGGACCTCGTCGACATCACGAAGCCCCAGTCGTCGTAGAAGCTCCTCACGAAGGCGTGGAGCGCCTCGGCGTGCCCGAAGACCGACCTCACCGTCCAGAATATCCTCCTGAACTGGTAGCTTTCGAGCGCCGTGGCCTGCGTCACGACGGCGCCTCCAGGGCGGAGGGCGGACCTCACGATGCTGTAGAACTCCCTCGAGTACAGTAGGAGTGAGGGACCTCCCTCCGTTGGGTCCGTGGCGTCCAGCAGGATGGCGTCGTATACCTCCCTCTTCTTGGAAAGGAACTTCCTGCCGTCGGCGAAGTGCAACCTGACCTTAGGGCTCGAGAGCGACCTCTTGTTGACGCGTGACAAATATTTCTTCGAGGCCTCCACGACGTCCCTGTCGAGGTCGACCAGGTCCACGCGCTCCACCGCCTTGTGTTTTAGCACCTCCCTCAGCGCGCAGCCGTCGCCGCCCCCTACAATGGCTACGTCGCGTGGTTCCTCGACGTTTAGGAGCGCAGGGTGCACGAGCGTCTCATGGTACCTGTGCTCGTCTGCCTCAGCGACCTGCACGAGCCCATCGAGGACGAGGCAAAGGCCGAGGACAGGCGACCTCAGGATCTCCATCCTCTGGAACTTAGTCCTCTTGCCCAGGAGAAGCTCGCCCACGGGGAAAAGGTTGGGCGAGTTGTAGGAGTCAGGCGTCAGGTACCAGGTGCCCGCTAGGTGCGACATCCTCGACAACACCCCTCTCCAGCTCCTTGTACTTAACCCTCTTTGCCCTGAAGGCGAGGCGCAGGTGCTTGAGCGCAAGCTTGGGCTCAGTCTTGCTCCCGCACGTGAATATATCTACGGCCGCGTAGCCGTGCTCCGGCCAGGTGTGGATGGCGAGATGAGACTCGGCGATTATAACAACCCCAGAGACCCCCTGGGGCGCGAACTTGTGGAACTTGTAGCCAACAACCGTTGCGTTTGCTTCGATCGCAGCCTCGACCATTGCCTTTTTGACGTAATCTAAGTCATTGAGCCTATTTTTATCGCATTCCAACAGCTCGGCGAGCACCTGTCTACCTAGGTAAACCATTTCACCCCTTTCAACGCAAAATAGTTGAATATTTTAATTTAAACTTTACGGTCGCATTACAAAACGACCAAAAGGCATTTCTTTTAGCGAAATAGTAAAAAACAGATACAAGGCTGAACAATCTTACCTTAAGGAGATTTAAAAAATATTTTTAAACCTTTTAGAAGTTTTAATTAAAGATTTGCTTAACGAGAGCCACAAAGACCGTGAAAAATGGCAATTTTGTACTGCATCAACGTTTTTAATGAATGCTGTTCTTGAGTGCGGGCGATTTTGCGGTTTGACCTAGACAACCTTATATACTTTACATTTTCCTAGGTAGTTTGAGTGGGCTTGGAGGTAGTCATAGTTAACACCAACCGCAGGTCCACGGACGTCGCGATCCTGAGTTCCGAGGGCAAGGTGGTCGACTTCAGGAGGGTAGCTGGCCCCCTTCCGCCGAGCACTAGGGAGCTCATGAGGTTGATAACCTCGAGCGTCTTGGACATGACCCTCTCCTCAAAGGCCGGGGTGAGGCCTTCTTGTCTCGGCATGTCTGTGCTCGACATCGAGGAAAACGAGAAGGGCAAGCTGGCCAAGGACATATCAAATTACATCGCGCTCGAAGACGTCATCGTCATGGACGACCTAGAGGCCTCTTACTTCTCAGCGTTCCGCAGGGAGAAGGGGCTCTTGGTCTACTCCGGACTTAGGGCAGGGGTCTACACCCTCGAGGGGGAGCGGCTCGTGAGCAGCGGTGGCCTTGGCTACATCTTGGACGGCGAGGCGAGCACCTACTGGGTTGGGGCCGAGGCGCTGAGGTTCGCGGTCAGGGCCTCCGACGGGAGGAGCATCCCTACAGTACTGTCGTCGACCCTCATCAACTGGCTGAGCCTTTCCGATATAGGCGCCATAGCCAAGTGGGTTGCGAACGCGACGCCTCAGGAAATAGCTTCCCTGGCTCCCCTTGTGATGGAGGCTTACGAGGCCGAGGACAAGGTGGCCAGCCTCATAGTTGAGAGGTCGCTGCGCTCGATAGCCGACATGGCGTGGACTGTGTTCAGGAGGTCGGCCTTCGCCGGCGAGGTCAAGGTAGCCTTCCGCGGCTCGGTATTCGAGAGGAGCAAGAAGGCTAGGAAAGACCTGATCAGCAGGTTGTCGGAACTCGGCATAAAAGCGGTTGAAAGCGCGCGCGTCGCCCTTCCGACTTTGGGCATAGCCGTCGCCACCTTTGAGCGCGCCGGCCTGGAGGTCGGGCCTGAGCTAGAGAGGAGGCTGCTGAGCGAGCTCACGAGCGAGCAGGTAATGTCCTCGAGCAAGGGCTGAGGCCGCAGCTCAACCTGCCTACTTTTTGCACAAAGTGTATTATATTTTTGTAAGTATTCATTAGGACAAGGACACCAACAGCCTGAGGGAGTAGAAGCTGTTCACGGCCTGGCAGAGCGACCAGAGCAGCTCAGGCCTCAGCCCGAGGCCCTCCCTGCTGCCGACGCTCATCGTGAGCAGCTTGAAGTCGCTCTGGGCGTCAAGCGCCATGGCCTTGTCAAGGCCCAAGAATGCGGTGAAGCTCCTGGCAGCCAAAGACGACGCTTCTGCCAACAAAGCGCTCCGGTCCTTGACAATCTGGGGGGCGTTCCTGCAGACCTCGTTGACTCCTCTTAGGCCGCGCACCGAACCTTCGACGTTCCTGAGGAACCCTATCAATATCATCGTCTTCACCTGCTCCCTAGCATCCCTCTGGACCACCAAGGATCTTATCAGCGCGGACCTCAGCTCGCAAACCTCGCTCGCGAGCAGGTTTATAGCTGGCTCCGAGTCGTAGCCGGATGCTATCTTCCTGCCCACCGTCGAGATCCCGCTCGCCAGGGACCTCAGCCTTTCGAGCATCGCCTTCGACGAAAGCTGACGTAGCGCCTCCGAGGTCGCTGTCTGGAGATCGCTGAAGGCGACCTCCTGCTCCGGTGCTGGCTCCCCAGTCGACCAGCTAGGGGCTCCTGACAGAAGCTCGCTCGCAGCTCCCGCGTCTCGTGTTGCCTCCCTGCACGCCCCCGATGCGCACTCGAGCACTGTCTGGCCCATGCTCGGGGATAGTCGGCCCTTTGAGGTTTACCGAACCCCAGAGCACCTTGGACAATATGCCCAGCGCGGACATGCCGGGAGGCCTCTCTGCGACGGTCAGCACCCTGCCGTCCCTTGAGATGAAGAAGAACCTGTCCTCAAGCTTGGTCCTCAGGACGCCCAGCCTCGGGAGCGCCCTCACGCTGCCGGCGCCCAAGAACCCCTCGAGGAGCTCTTTGGCTCTGGGTATGTCTATTACGTCAAAGGGCCTCACGTTGTCCTGCGTTGGCAGGCTGGCCGCAACCCTCGTTCCCACGATTGCTATTGACCTCCTCTCCAGGCGCCAAACCCCCTCGGAGGCCGCGCTCCTGAGCGGCTCCAGGCTTTCCGACCTCCCCCTGCCGCTGGTTAGGAGAGGGCACTCCTCAAACTCGTTGAGCTTCAAGAGCACCCGCCTGGCCAAGGAGTTGCAGTAGGGTACGAAACAGGCGGAGCAGTCGGCCCCCGGCATCAGGTTGTAGATCCTCTGGATGTTCAAGTCGCTTCACCCATTCGCAGCTCCTTCAGTTCGAATATAGCCTCTGAGACCATCTTGACTTCCTCCTCGGTGTTGTAGACATATAAGGATAACCTGTTTGCGGATCCGTCGAAGCCCTTCAGCGCCTGCCGAGCCCACGGCATGCCCAAGTCTCCGCAGAAAGTTACAGCCTCGGCGCCGACCTCCAGAGCGAGGCCCACCTCCTCGGGCGCTAGACCCCTGATGTTGAAGCACACGAGGCCCACCCTCGCGTTCGGGTCCTTGGGGCCGTGTATCGCGATGTCCTCAGAGTTCGACGTCTTCTCGAAAAGCACCTTCATGAGCTCGAGCTCCACGCGCCTGACCGCATCGAAACCTATCCTCCTGAGCACCCCAAGGCCTGCGTTCATGGAGCCCAATGCCGGCAGTAGCCTGACCTCGTAGGAGTGAGCTGGAGGCCTTTCCTCCTTGGGGAGGGATTCCAAGCTCTCTCTCATGCGATCACCTAGCACGCAGACGGCAAGGCCGAAGGGGCCCAAGGCGTTGTGCGAGGGAAAAACCGCCACGTCAGCGACCTCCAATACCGAGCTCACGTCAACCCTGAAGCAGGAGCGCGTGAGGTCGACGACGAGCGGGGCTCCGCTCTCCTTGGCGGCCTTCGATATCGCGTCGATTGGCAACTTCGCGCCGAAAAGGTCCGCGATGTGGCTCACCAAGACGGCTGCCGTATCCTCGTCGATCGCGGAGGCGAAGGAGTCCGCGGAGAAGGAACAGTCCTCCTTGGGCACGACCACCCTTATGTTTATCGACCTCTGGCGCATCTCCCTGAGCCATGGCTTTACTAGGTCTTCGTGTTCGAAAGCGCTTATCGTTATCGACCTCCTGCGCGTCTTGGACAAGGCCGACGCGACCCTCGATATTGCATCTTGCACGCTGGTGCATAGGAGGATGGAATCCGACCTCTTTATTCCCAAGAGCGCCGCCAGCCGCTCCTTCTCCACGCGCAGTGCATCGCTGAGGTCGGCATAGCTCAGCGCCCCTCTCTCGTAATAGCTGTGCAGGGCTCTCAGCGCTGAGTCTGGCATCAGAGTCGCGGAGTCGCTGTCGAAGTAGGAACGATTTCCCCTCTGCCTCGGGAACTCGGACCTTATCACGGCATCGACATCCTCCGCCATGGACACCACCTTACGGAGGCAACATCTTGATTTAACCTTGTCCCTAACCCGGAAATGCGCTAGTGTGGATGTGGCATTAATGTTTTTATATTCTCGGTTCTCAGCGCGCCACGAGGAGGACGAGCGCATGCCAGAAGAGGAGGAGGAGTGGGAGGAGGAAGAGTGGGAGGAGGACTGGGAGGAAGAGGAGGACTGGGACGAGGAGGATTGGGAGGAGGAAGAAGAGGAGGAGTGGTGATCCTCCCAGAAGCTCCCTTTAAAGCTTTTTTTAGCTGGTGGTGAAAAATTAGTTCTTTCAAGCCCTATTTAGGCCCCTATTGAACAACGCTCCTTCTCCGGAAGAACCAAAGAAAGTAGAGGGCCACCACTAGAAGAGCTATAAGGGCGGATATCAGGGCCAAGATCTGACCGTACGGTCCGGAGCCAAGCAGTATGGGTATTGGCCCTATTATTACGACACCACCGGCGCTCAAGTTCGCCCCTGCGGACAAAAGCGAGCCCAGCAAAATTAGGGTGAACCCGGTCACAAATAAGACCATGCCGAGCATGAGGACCCACTCGATTTGGCTCTCTTGTTCGGCCACGTGATTCACCTCAACAGATGGAGTTGGAGGAAGACAAGCGCTAACGTGAGGGCCAACCCGAGCAGGGAAAGCGCGATCGCGAGCTTCAGCGACTTTCGGTCCTCTCCGAATATTATCGGTATGGGCCCTATTATTATGACACCAGCAGCTTTGCTCTCCTTCTTGGTCGCGGACTTCAGGAGGCGGAAGAGGGAGTAGGTTAGGAAAACAATGGTCCCGGCTAGCACGAGCAAGAAGCCCGCGAAGACCAGAAGGGTGCCCAGGTCCATCGCTTAGAGGTCTTAAACGGATAGAATTAAACTTTTTCTTTGAGTAGATCGGAAGACCAGGCAACTTAGCCCCAGCCAGAAAGAGATATAACCTAAGTTTTCCTAGCTCCCTGAAGAGATATTGTGAATGTACAAGTGGTTGAGTAGGGCGGCGCTGGTAACCCCTCTATCGCTGGGCATAGCAGTCCTACTGTTATACGCAAGCTATTCTACTGGTCTGCACTTCGGTTCGGTGGAGATAGGCATGCCCTCTGCGTACACCCTTAAACTGGACAGCGATGTGAGGATGTTCTGGGCGAGCATATTGGCGCCATCCAGTTTGGGATATCGGCTCTTGGGGTCTGCGGTTAACCCTGGGCTTGGCGATTACCTGCAGAGAATCTACACCTCGATCCCCTCGGACTGGGGCATAGTCTCGCTCGCCATCTCGTTCTTTGTGGGCTTTCTCGCGGGCTTCCTTTCGAAGGACATACGCGCCGCCCTGGTGAGTTCGTTGGGCAGCGTCATATTGGCCGCGCTAATCGGAGCTTCGCTCTCTATATCCGTGCTGACGAGCCAACAGGTCTTGAGCGAGGCGGGGATCGGCGCGTCGGTCCTCACGTCGCTAGCTTATGCCCTCGCATCCCTGCAGTGCATATCGGGTGTGGTTTTGGCGCTCGTGGCGACCTTCGGTGGAGTTCTGGCCACGAAGCTCTTGGGCGCCCAGCCGGTGGGCCCAAGCCAAGCTCCCACCACGGTTGTTGTACAAGCCACAGAACGAGAGGCTGAAAAGCCACTCGAGGTGGGGGTCAAGGTCGAGAAGGTTTCACCGGAGGAGGCCTTGGCTCCCGAGGTGAGCGCTGAGGCCGCTCAGCCCGCCGTTGCAGAGGAGGTAACCGCTCCTAGTGAGGAGAAAGCCATAACGCCCTCGGAGGAAGTTGTCCCCGGAGCCGCTGAACTTGCCGCTGAGGCACTGCCCCATGCTCTCGAGGAGGAGGTTTCCATCATGACGCCCGAGAAAGCTGAGGCGTTTGAGGAGCACGCTGCTGAGGCCGCTCAGCCCGCCGTTTTTGAGGAAGGGGCCATGGCACCGACGGAGGCCGTTGAGGAAAGGGCAACAGAGGGGCAGGTTGAGGAGAAAGCTGCAGCAGAAGCCGAGCTCGAGAGGGAGAGGAGCTTGGAGGAGCGCCTTAGGGAGATAGAGGAGCTCCTCGCCAGGTTTGAGGAGGCTAAGGTAACTGAGCCAGAGGTTGAGGAGGCGATATCTGAAATACCGGTTATACCCGTGCAGGAGAAAGCCGAGTTGCCTGAAAGAGTGCCCGAGGAGCTGATGAAAGAGGAGGCAAGGCCCGCGGAGGCCGTTGAGGAAAGGGCAACAGGGGAGCAAACTACGTTGACGAGGGAGCCCATTGAGATTCCTGAGGAGGAGACTAAATACTGGGATGCGTGGAATGAGGCTCCGGCCTCCGGGCCTTTGAAGGCCAAGGTCCCTTGCCCGCTGTGCGGAAACGCCCTCACGTGGGACGAGGGCTCGGCCAGGTACTATTGTAGAAAGTGCGATGTCTTCCTCTGAGTTCTCGAACAGGGCTGAGAAGGCATCCGCCGAGGCTGATAGGCTCGAGGCGCTGAAGGCGATCCTAAGCGAACCGAGGAGGAGGATAATGGAGGTCCTGTACAGGGGCCCAGCGAACAGCGGGCTGATAGCTGAGAGCAGCGGGCTGTCGAGGTCGCTCGTCAACCACCACCTACAGGTGCTGGCCAAGAGAGGCCTGGTAAGACAGGTCGGGGACAGGCCCATTAGGTACTACGAGCTCACGACCAACGGCAGGGCTTTGTTGGAGTCCGTACGCAGGGAGCAGTCGGTTGCAGAAGTAGCTGGTGTAAAAGGCCGCGATTTGCGCACTTATCTGTATATGGCGACGCTCGCGGCTTTGACGGGCATCTTCCTCTACAACTGCGTCAGCGAGGGACCGCAGCCCCTTTGGGCGCTCGGCTTTCTGATCCTCGCATCCCCCTTCGCCTACGCGACCGTTAAGGGCCTCATGCAGAGGCGAGGCGAGCATTAGTTCGAGGTGGGAAAGACGATGAGACAGGCGATCGCATCCATGTCCGGCTTCAGGTGCGTGCCCGAATTCCCGATCGATGCACCATTCTTCAGAAGGGTGGGACGTAACATCGCCTCCAGATGCGCCCAGCCCGTGGCGATCGGTTGGGACACAAGGGTGACGAGCAACGATGTCGTTAAGAGCATCTCGGCAGGTTTGTCCGAAGCTGGCGCCAGGTACACGCATTTGGGTCTCGCGACCTCCCCGCTGGTCAGCTTTGGGGCAAAGGGCGGGTTCTACAGGACCGGGGTTATGATCACCTCATCGCACAACCCGCCCGAGTGGAACGGAATCAAGGTTTTCGGCCAGGATGGCACCATACTGGACGAGCCCAACCTCAAGGAGCTTATAGAAGGAGGGAGCGGAGCGTCGGCCTCGCCGGTTGGGCCCGAGGGGCCTCGGGGATGCCGGGAGGTCTTGGAGGCGTACATGGACTCCATACTCAAGACCGTCCTCGACCTCGGCGGCTCGGCTGATGGGTTGCACGTGGTGCTCGACGCGGGCAATGGCCCCGCTGTCGTGACAGTACCGCGGTGTTTAGAGCGCCTTGGTGCACAGGTCACGCTGATAAACGACGAGCTGGACGGCCTTTTCAGGAGGCAGATAGAGCCGAGGCCCGAGGCGCTTTCAGTGCTATCCGAGACCGTCGCCGACAAGGGCGCGGATGTGGGAGTGGCATTCGACAGCGACGGGGACAGGGCGGTGCTCGTGGATGAAAAGGGGCGCGTGCTTGACGAAGACCTGACGTTGGCGCTGGCCTGCGACCTCCTGCTCGAGAGGTTGAAGTGCCCGGTTGTGGTGAACGTCGCCACCTCGATGCTCTTGGACTTCGTCTGCGAGAAACACGGTGTGAAGCTATTCAGGAGCGCCGTCGGAGAGAGGAACGTGGTTGAGGAGATGAGGCGCGTCGGGTCGACGATCGGGGGAGAGGGCAGCTGCGGTGGCCTCATCTACCTAGGCCACTCCCCGACGCGCGATGGCTGTTTGAGCGCCGGGCTCGTGGCCTCGATCCTGCGCAGATCTGGGGACAGCATCTCGTCGCTGGTCAGCGCGTACCCGAATCTAAAGAGGGGGAGGGCATCGGTAGAGGTTGCGCCTGGACTGGCGGGAAGGGTTATGGAGGAGGTGGAGCTTATTGCGCACGGACCCGAGCCGATGAAGCTCGACGGCCTCAGGTTCTCAGGGGCGGGATGGTGGGTGCTTGTAAGGCCCTCCAGGACGGAGCCGATAATAAGGGTCATGGCTGAGGGCACGGACGAGAGACAGGTGAGGGAGCTCGTTGAAGACTACACTTCCGTAGTGAGGCAGGCCTGCGGCAGGCTGGGTCGTGAAGTCCGCCGATGAGGCCTCTGGCTAGATTGTAGTTTTAATTGTAAATATCGAAAGACAACGCGCGCTGGCCTTCGCCTCTAGTGAAGCTTGCCCACGGGCCTTATCCCGCCTGGCATGTATATGAGCCCCTCTTCCGGATCGCCCAGCGCGACCGCTTTTCCCTGCAGGTACTCGAGCCCTACAATTGCCGCAAAGGCCGCGTCTAGCTCATGGTCGCTTGCCCCGCGCGAAAGCCCTCTGACGCCCAGCCTTCTCAAACCCCTTCTCAGTGAAGCTAGGCCTTTGCCCTTTCTCGACACGCCCAAGACATCCTGCGCGCCGCCAGGGTATACCTCTATAACCCTGAAACCCCTCGACTCCAAAAGCTCTTTTACCCTCATACCCCGCCTTGTGAGCGACCTCATGGGGCCGATTGTCACAGGGAAGAACTTTATGCTCATCGCTAGAAGCTGCCTGTCACATTTCCTAAAGTGGGGTCCGGACCTGTCCTCTATGTCCTTTCTGCCGCGAGGCAGGCTCAGCGGGGCGTCGACCGCGACGACCCCGGGCTGGTACGTGAGCGCTGAGCTCAGGATCTCTTCATCCGAATAACAAACCCAAGTCCTAGCCACCATGGACTCGCTCAAGTAACACATGCCCGTAGGGCGGCCTTCGCTACCTGCCAGGTCCACGCCAAGCGCCAACAACTGCAAAGGCACCCGTGCCCAAGAGCTTTGGGTAAGGTTCGGTCGGGCTGGTCTCCATGCTCCTTACACCATCCCTGTGAAGCCCGGGACTAGCATTATTATTTAAGGATGAGGGGGTATGCCCCAATGAAAAACGGACGCGAGGATCGGTGGTGACCTTGGAAGAGGGGTTGGAATACGAGCTCATGAAGCTCGACCTTCACGTGCACACGGAGCTTTCACACGACTCGGTCATAAGATTGGGTGAGATAGCGCCCCTGGTCAGGTCACGGGGACTCAGCGGCCTCGCCATAACCGACCACAACAGGACGTGGAGCGGCAACTTACCCGAAGGGGAGGGCATCGTGGTAATCCCGGGAATCGAGGCAAGGACTAAGAGCTATGAGATAATAGGGCTTTTCGTGACGGATCTGCCGAGGCGCCCAGACCCGATGGAGGTGATCGACGACATCCACTCGCAGTCCGGGATCGCCGTGCTACCCCATCCCTACGCTTTCCCAAGGAGAGCACCCTCTGGTTCCGCAGGCCTAAAGGAGGTGGCGTCTAAGGTTGATGCGATAGAGGTCTTCAACGCCAGAAACCTCACACTTGCACAGAACCTCAAGGCGAAGGCTCTGGCTGAGGCGCTCGGTAAGGCGGAGGTCGCCGGCAGCGACGCGCACACACCCGGGGAGCTGGGGATGGCGTACACGGTTATTAGGAGCGCGCACACGTATCAGGAAGTTTACGAGAGGATAAGAAGGCGTGAGACCTACGCCCAGGGATCCCTTTCGCCTCCGAGCGTCCACCTCAAGAGCTTCGCGATGAGCTTTATGAAGAGGCTGAGGACAACCTGAGGCGAACGAGGTGCAGATCCAGCCTTCAGATCGGAAGAGGTTGGCGGTTCGTGTGTTCAACGCGTTCTCGATATTCGCTTTGCGCACATTTATATCTAATTATATTATATCGTGTTCGCCATTCGAGCCACCGTGAGTCACGTCGAGGACCTCAGTGCCAACCCGAGTCGAAGACCGTTGAGGTCATCTCGTTGGCCCTCCTGTAGAAAACGTAGAGGTGTTCGTAGAACTTCACGTCCGAGGGGTTTGGAAAAACACCATCCAAGAGCGACACGCTCGAGGCCCTCAGGGACTCCCTCAAGTCCCCGAATGCGCCGGACCCCACGGCGGCTAAACTCGCTGCCCCGAAGGCAGATGCTTCTGTCCTGTCCAGCAGGAAGTTAGGAACGCCGAGGACGTTGGATAGTATGCGCCTCCAGATGCGGCTTTTCGAACCACCTCCTGACAGCACGACCTCCTTCACGAAACCCGCGATGCCAAGCTCCTCCACCACGTGCCTCAACTGGAGGGCTGCGCCCTCCATCGTTGCCCTGGCGATGTGGCCGATCTCGTGGCCAACGCTCAGGCCCAAGACGGAGGCCCTCTCCTGTGGCCTCAGGGCTAGGGCTCGCTCGCCCGAGAAGCGCGGCAACAACAACAGCCCCCCGGAACCTCGTTCAGCGGCCTCCGCCTCAGAATCCAGCGCCTCGTAGTCCGGCAACCTCGCGGTCGTCTTGAGCCAGTCAAGCCCTACACCGACGGCCGAGAGGAAGACGCCCGTGAAGCGCCTCCCCGAAAGCTCCCAGGAGTTGGCTGCACGAGCCCGTCTGCTCAAATCCGACAGGGCGAAGATGCCAGGTGAGCTGCCGAGGTAGAGCCCGACCCTCGCCTCTGACAAGACCTCGCTGAAGGCGATGAGGGTGCACAGCGCGTCACCCGCTCCAGTGACCACGGGTGTGCCCTCCCTAAGACCTATCTCATGGCTCGACCGCTCGGACAGAGAACCCGCTAACTCCCAGGGTTCAAGCAACGGCGGGAGCAGGGCCTCGTCCACCCCGATCAGCCGAAGGAGCTCGCGGTTCCAGCGCCTGGAGCTCATGTCGAAGAGCCCCGTCGCCCAGGCGTCGGAGGGGTCGGTGGCTATCCTACCGGTCAACATAGCCCTTATGTAATCCTTGCACGGCAGCAAGAACCTCGTCCTCTCAAGAGCTCCCTCAATGTTCTCCCTGATCCAGAGCAGCTTTGCCGCGGCCGAGTAGGGGCTCACCTCCCTACCGGTCGCTGTCTCGATCCTCCTTGCCTGCTCCACGGCCCTCGTGTCCAGCCAGGGGATGAATGGTGCTACCGGCGATAAGTTCTCGTCCACCAAGACCATACCACGACTCTGGCCGCAGACCCCGATGCCCTTGACACCGCCTCTGGAGACGCCCGGGGCGTCGAGAGCTTCCTTGATGCAAATGGCCAGGTCCTCCCACCACTCAAGCGGATTCTGCTCAGCCCAGCCCGGCCTCGGGTAGCAGGTCCTGACCTGCCTCCTAGAGACCGCCAACTCCCGTAGGGTGCTGTCGTACACGACAGCTTTGCAGAACGAGGTGCCTACGTCCAACGCGAGGAAGCGACTTTCACCGTTGCCCATGGTCCAGCTCGTGCAGGTTTGATATTAAATGCGTTCGGGGGCACCATCAAACCATTTTTTAATACGTGCGATGCTGCTGTTGCGTAGGTGGAGGAGGGTGCTGCGTTCTAAACACGCGGGGCTGACGAGGCACAAGTCTAACGTCAGGACGGGGATGGTGCTCGAGCTGGACGGGGAGTGGGACTTCAGGGAGGACCCGGAGGACGAGGGGGAGGCCAGAGGATGGTGGAAGCACTGGCCCGAGGGCGGGAGGAAGATAACAGTCCCCTACTGTTGGCAGGCGAGCTTCCCAGACCTAAGGACCTACAGCGGCACGGCATGGTACCACAGGGCGTTCGCCCTGCCGGAGAGCTGGGCCGGACGCAGGGTGCTGATACACTTCGGCGCTGTTGATTACTACTGCGACCTTTGGGTCAATGGGGCACACATCGGTGGCCACGAGGGAGGCTACCTGCCCTTCTACTTCGACGTAACTGAAAGGATCAAGTTCGGCTCGGGGAACGAGGTCGTGCTCAGGGTCTTCGACGCAGAGCCGCAGCCGGAGCTGGGGAAGATCAACTTCTACGAGATACCCCACGGAAAGCAGGGTTGGTACTCGGCGGTCAGCGGGATATGGCAAAGCGTTTGGCTCGAGTCCACAGGTGAGGTTTTCGTCGAGGACGTTTTCACCGACCCGGACGCTTCGAGTGGCAAAGTCGACGTAAGAATTTGCTTGAACAAGCGGGCATACGGCGACGTTAAGGTCGAGGGCGAGGTGGAGGATGAGGAGGGCGAGGTCGTAGCACACGAGGAGGCGGAGGTGCCTGTGGGCAGCAGGGTTGTGCTCATGAGCTTGGAGGTGGAGGATCCCGCGCTCTGGGAACCAGAAAACCCGTGCCTATACAGGCTTGTGCTCAAGCTGCTGATCCGCGGTGAGATCGCCGACGAGCGGGTCGTGCCATTCGGCTTCAGGACGGTCGAGGCCGCGGATGAAAAGGTGATGCTCAACGGCAGGCCGGTCTACATAAGGGGTGCCCTCGACCAGGACTTCTACCCGTTGACAATCTACACCCCACCTGATGAGGACTGGATTAGGAGGAAGATCACGGCCTCCAAGGAGCTCGGCCTGAACCTCCTGAGGGTGCACGTAAAGGTCGCGGACCCACGGCTCTTGGAGTGGGCTGACAGGCTCGGGATCCTGATATGGGAGGAGGTGCCTCACTGGGAGAGGTCGACCGTCAACTCGAAGCTCCGCGCCGAGGACACCTTGGTCGGCATGGTGCTGAGGGACTACAACCACCCCAGCATCGTGATATGGGGGATCGCGAACGAGGGCTGGGGCCTTGACCTAAAGGAAGGAGGTGACAGGGACTGGCTCAAGTCGATGTACGACACTGTAAAGTCGCTCGACAGGTCGAGGCTCGTTGTCGACAACTCCGCATGTCACGGCAACTTCCACGTCAAGACCGACATACTGGACTATCACACCTACGCTTCCATACCAGACCACAGCGACTCGTTCGAGCGCTTCTGCAAGAGGTTCTCCGAGGAGCCGGACTTTGCATGGGGCGAGGGCTCCGAGCCAAGGGGGGAGGAGCCCAGGCTTGTTTCGGAGTTCGGCAACTGGGGGTTGCCCGACTTCGACGAAATAAGGCAGCTCTACGGCGGGGATCCCTACTGGGTCGCCACCGGCTTCGAAGCCGGGGTGCCGTATGGCTTTGAGGCCAGGTTTAGCGAGTGGGGGCTCGAGAGGGCGTTCGGATCCCTCAAGGGATTCTTAAGCGCCTACCGACGACATCAGCTCCTGTCGTTGAAGTACGAGACATCCGTGCTCAGGAGGCATCCTGAGATATCCGGCTACGTGATCACCGAGCTTTGCGACGTTAACTGGGAGTGCAACGGGCTCTTGGACATCTTCATGAGGCACAAGCACGACCCAGCTCGAATACGCGCGATGAACGCCGACGTGAGGGTGGACATCGACCCGACGAGGGTTAACTTCTGGTCAGGGGATGAAGCCTCGGTAAGGGTTTGGGTATACAACGCCTCAGAAGCCGACCTCTCAGGCCACAGGCTGCGGTGGGAGCTTTCAGGTGCCGGACCCTCGGGGACCATCGAAATACCTACATCCAGCTCGAGGAGGAGGACGATTTCCTTGGACCTTGAGTTCAGGCTGCCCGAGGTCGACGCCGTCAGCGACCTGATGCTGAGCGTACGTCTTCTTGCCGGGGATCTCGAGGTCTCGTGTGACGAGCTGAGGATCTGGGTGTACCCGAGGCTGAGGTTTCCGAGGCTCGAGAAGGAGGTCGTCATCGTCGAGCGTTTGGACGTCGATTCGCTTCGGAGGGTCTCGGGCGCCAGGTCGGTCTTCCTAGTGGAACACGGGGAGGACGCCAGACTCCCCGTAGCCTCAGGGATATCGGTTGTGAGGAGGGGCGGGGATTGGATAAGCAACCTGAACTTCCTGATGCCAGGCCCCCATGTGGGAGAGGTCCCTCTCGAAAACCCGCTGGGCTGGGAGTATCGTGAGGTCATCCCTCAGTTTGTCTTCAAGGGCGTAGGCCCAGAGGCATCCCAAGACATCTTGGGCGGGTACTTGGAGGGCTGGGTGAACAACGTGATGCCGCACACCCTGCTAGTGGGCGTTGGCGGCGGCGTCGCCCTTTTGACCACGTTGAGGCTTAGAGGGGCATATGGAAGCGACCCGCTGGCAACGTACCTGCTTCACTCTTTCATGGAGTACGTCTCCGAGGTCGAAAGCCGCCCTGCCATTCGACTTCTGTAAAGAGAGCGGCCTAGAGGGCCGGCATTTGACACCCCCGAGAAAAGCGAAAGTCGGAAGCTACAATTTAGCGCGTTCGCGTACTGGAGTTAAGGCGCTCGTGACATCCCATCCGAAGAGCAAGGGAAGTCGGTGAGGCTTTTGCACGCGATCTCCGAAAGCGACCTCGTCTTTTAACGCGTCCCTTGGGCTTGGCCGCGCGCTCCTTGCCCATCGCCCTCCTTGCCACCACCAAGCCTGCCGAAGAAGCTGCCGCCTCTTTTGTGCGAGTAGACGAACGGTATCGCGAAGTCGACCTTGCCGTTCCTCTGGAACTCCTCGAATATCTTCCTGTTTATCTCGTGTGCTATCTTGGGTCGCTCGGTAGCTGAGGTCATGTACCTGAGTCTTAGGTACACGCCATAGTCGTAAAAGTCAGACCTGATGTACGGCCTCTGTCCTGTCTTCTCGATTATTTCCTTAGTGACTTCCTCTGCCGCGTTCGTCATTATCCTTTCTGCCTCGCTCCAATCCGAATCGTAGGTTATCCTGACGACGACCTCGTCGAGAATGTAGGGCTCTTCGAGCTTCGTCTGGCCGCTGTAGTTTATCACGACGTTGCCGAACAGTATCGCGTTCGGGATGAGCACGTACCTGCCTGACGGTTCCTCGCTTCCAACGGTGCCGCCGACCTGGTTCAGCACAGTATACATCATCCCAACGTCGACGACATCACCCACTATGCCCCAAGCTGGCAGGAAAACCCGGTCGCCTATCCTGAAGGGCCTCCTGATGTTTATCAGGAGCCAAGCCGCAAGACCGGTGACCGGTTGTTGCAGCGACCAGCCCAGGAAGAGGCCACCAAATGCGCCTAGGGCTGCGGCGAACGCTATACCTCCGAAGAAGGTGCTAGCGATCGCCACACCCCCTAGGAAGACGATGACCGCACGCCATAGGTTCAACAACATCTTGACGTCCCCTGGCTTGCCCCCTGCGCGGATCACCGCGGTGGAGGTGAAGTACGCAACCAAGAGGTAAACCAGATACAGGACCGCTATGGAGAGCGAGAGCCGGATTATTGTCACCTCATCTATCTCGAAGGTTGCGGGTATCTTCGGGAGCAGGACAATGACGGATTCGCCATAATATGAGGCTAAGACCATTATGAGGATGAGCGCCAGCAGGAGGCCGACCAACCTAGACTTTCTCATTGCCGATCCTTTGAGGCCGACCGCTTTTAAAAACCTTGTCCAATCGCTATCGTGCTGTCTGCGCCGACCTACATAGATAACTTCGAGCCAATGTTAGATAAAGCAGCGCGGTCAGGGATGCGTGTGATGCCATGAGCACGAGCCCGAGCGCGGGCGTGTTGAACAGCAGGCCGACCAGGATGTATATGACATACATGTTCCTCCTTCCGTCGAACTTGGCAACGAGCTTAGCTGTCGGAGACGAGTCGGTCAGAGCTATGCCTGCGGTGATCCTGAACTGGTTGTACAAGTGTCTGACGAAGGCGTCGACTACAAGCGCACAGATCCCGAGAGCCAACCAGATGTTTTCCCTAAGACCAACGAACAAGTACCAAACGTATGAACCGTACCACACCTGTTCGTAGAGGAAGTCGAAGGAGTGTTCGAGCGATCCAAAATTCGATTCCATCGACCTGAGCCTCGCTATCTTGCCGTCGAGGCCGTCAACGATGCACGTAATTAGCATTAGCGAGACGCTCAACACCACCTGGTTGAGGAGCATTGACATCGCTGCAGAATAAGCAAGGACGTTCGAGAGTATCGTCATCTGACCAGGCGTTACACCTAACCTCGCCGCTCTGAGACTGAGGAAATCTTCGATGGGTTTGTTCATGAGCGATGTTAAGTGTTTCCCCTTCTGCACCCTCTTGACCAAAGCTTGTTCAACCTCGTAAATGGAGGTGTTTGGGCCTAAGAGTAGGAAAAAAGGTTCGAATAGTGTTTTCATTGCGGGGGAGTAGCTGGAGAGTTCCTGCGGGCGGACGCGCTTTAACCCAACGCTAACGATGGCCTTTACGATGTCATTTGCCCCCATATTTCCTTCGAGGATTTCCAAAGCTATGCCACTTTGACCCTCCAGTGACGCGAACAGGAAAAGCTCCGTTCCACTCCTGACCTCCTGCCCATTCGACTTTCCGGCCGATTCCGCTGATGATGAAAGCACTAAACCCTCAGAGAGGGACATAAGCTTCCTGACGGTCTCAGAGTCCGAAACTAAGTTCGCTGGGATGACCGCTACCTTCTTCCAAGAGATAGACCGCGCCTCATCCACGTTCAAGAGCTTCAGGTCGGGATTGCGTTCAAGGATACGCGATATCTCCTCTTCAACACGGCGTGAACGTATGTTAGAGATGACCGTGAACCCATCAGCTCCGAATTTCGAGAGCTGGCGTATGAGCCTGGAGACCGCGGTATCTCCGAGGACCTTCAGCAGACAGCTCGAAGCTACCGATTCATCGGAAAACAACAAGATAGCGAGTACATCACGCGCCATGTGGGTTATCTTCTCACGTACTCCGACAATAGAGATACAGCTTTGGGGATATCGCGCGGCGTGTCCACATCCAGCCAGCTGAGGTCGCTTACGTCGACCGCGTGTATTCCAGTGCGTTTAGCTAGGAGGTGGTTCATGATGCAAGACACCGTGACACTCTTCCTACTCAGCGGATAGCGAGCAGCATCGAGGACCCTTCCGTCGCACTTGAAAACTCCAGCATCTATTCCGTTCGCGACGCGTATGCGCTTGCCTATTCTTCTTATCAACCCCATGTCGTCCACTAAAACCTTGGTGTCCTCCTCAGAAGGTTTTTCGCTGTCCTTAAGCATCTTGACGCCTAGTGATATCGGGCTGGACTTCAACACGCGCTCCGCCAGCTCTGGGCCGAACACGTGATCGGCCATGACCAATAGGAAGGAGTCTCCTGTCAACTCCCTGGTCACGGACGCCAAAGACCCACCATTTCCCAAGCGGAAATGCCTCGCCCTTACGAACCGCAACCTCATATCCGGAATTTTGAGGGCCTCGAGGCGCTTTCTAACTAGATGCCCCTTGTACCCTACCACGATCAGCGTCTCCTGAACCCCCGCCTCCCTCAATGCCGTCAGCGGGTAGTATATCAGCGGTTTTCCCATGATGTCGGTCAGAGGTTTTGGGAAGCCGTTGGCGTTCCTCATTCTCAGACCTAGGCCGGCCGCTAACAAAACCGCCCTGCTCAAGCCGCTATCCACCTCCGATGAACTCATCCAGCAGCTTCTTGGCCTCATCATCTGGAACGTTTAGAGGTGGATGTTTGAAGTAGTAAGCGCATACCTTCTCGAGGGGGCCTGCCACCCCCCTGTCGAGCGCCATTTTCGTCAACCTTATGACGTCTACAAGGACCCCTGCTGCGTCGGGCGAGTCAGCAACCGAGAGCTTTAGGTCTATCTGGACGGGCATGCCACCGAAGATCCTCCCCTTCGCCCACATGTACGCAACCTTGGTGTCCCCCAAGAACGGTACGAAGTCCGATGGGCCTATCCGCGCCGGTATGTCGTAAGGAACTAGGCTTGTGACCGCCTCCGTTTTGCTGATCCTCTTCCTCTCGAGCCTTTCCTCGCTCATCATGTTCAGGAAATCTGTGTTGCCACCCACGTTGAGCTGGTAGGTCTCATCGATCCTCACACCCCTCTCGTGCATCAGGCTCACCAGTGCCCTGTGCAGTATTGTAGCCCCGAGCTGGCTCTTCACATCATCTCCCGCGAGAGGTAGGCCTGCCCTTCTGAACCTCTCACCCCACTCTGGGTCGGAGGCTATGAACTCAGGAATCCCGTTTATCATGGCGCACCCCGCCTCCAGACACGCTTGCGCGTAGTGCTCAGTGGCAACCCTACTCCCGACCGGTATGAGGTTCAGCAGGATTTCTGCCTCGGTCGCTCTCAATACCGATGCGACATCGGCTGGGGCGTACTCGGCTACGCTAAAGTGTGCGGCCATGTGCTGGGCCACGCTGTCGAAGACAGGCGCTGGAAAGACCCTCGCACCAATCCTTGGTACTCTATCGACGATCCTCACGCAGTTGGGCTTCGCAAATACGGCCTCGGACAAGTCCTTTCCGACCTTTTCCGAGTTCACGTCGAAACCGGCGACGAACCTTATGTCGGATATTCGATATCCCCCTATTTCTTCGTTGGCCAGACCCAGAGAGCCAGGCTCCCCGCGTGTCCTGCTGTAGTACTCAACTCCCTGTACAATGGAGGAGGCGACATTTCCGATGCCCGCAATAGCGACGCGTATTTCCCTGCGATTTGACATGGTCCACGATCCCCAAGGGGACCAAGATAGCGCTTTTTGAAAAGCGCATTTGATAGAGGGGGCTCGATAACGCTGGGGGGAGTTATTGTGTTTAGTGAGGCCCTAGTCTACGCTTATCACCGTCGTCCCTGCAAATTTGTCAAAGAACCTGATGTAGACCTCGTCTCTGAGTTTCTTCATGCCGATGTAAAGGTCTATTGGCAACAAGAACGCCTTCCCGAAGTTTCTTATGGCCGCGTGCTCGTAGCTCATGGGTTTTCCTCCAACCCTCACGACTTTGATGCCAATCAGCATCTTACCTATCGTCTGGCCAGAGAACCCCTCGAATAAGGTGGCGTACACCCAGAAGAGGACCAAGAACAGGAGATTTCGCTCCACGGAAGAGAACAGGGCCTCCAGCGACCACCTGAAAGGTGCCCCGATCCAAGGAAGGATGAGAAAAACCCCGAGGGCAAGACAGAGGTCTATGAGGTAGGCTATTGCCCTCTTCCTGGGCTCGGCTATCAACAACTTGAAGGTTTCAGTGGGCGCTATTTCTAATCCCTCAGATGATGTTACGTGATAGACATCGTCCAAAAACCTAGCAACCCTCGAACCGTACTCCGTCAACACGTACTTCCCATCTCGATCCCGCTTCACGAAGTCACCCAACCTCTTGAGATGGAATCCAAGGGTGCCTGCGTCGACCATCATCAAACGCATCAGCTCAGAGAAGGTGGAGGACTTCGACTGCCTGAGCGTCATGAGGATCGCCCTACGAATTGGGTGTGAAAGGACCCGCATCACATGTGTTACCCTATCCTCCTCGATGCTCACGGCCTATATTAGGAGGTTGCCGCCGCTTATTAAATTCTTGGGGGTCGTGCAGTTGACATCTCAGCCAAATTTTTTAAGCACGCCATACACAAAGGGACTACGTTAGCGCGCGTGTTCTTTGATGTCACTCCGTCCACGCTATGCATGCATCAATGCAGAAGTAAGGTTGACATGAAACCGCCCTCAGGGATTTACTGCCGCTTCATGAGCCATTGTCGGGCTGGTCAGATCGTTCAAAGGGCTCGCCACCTTATCAAGCAATCCAGATCCACAGGTTTTATGTACCTACGAGTGATGAGTTGTGGAGAGGGATGGCGGTTGAGCTCAGCCTCGGCTTCAGTCCTCGTGAACGCTGAGTATATTCTGGGAAGGGTTGACAGGAGGATATACGGGCAGTTCGTAGAGCACCTGGGGAGGTGCATATATGGCGGCATATGGGTTGGCGAGACCTCAGAGCTGCCAAACACTAGGGGCTTCAGGAATGACGTCCTAGAGGCGGTCAGAGCTTTAAGGCCGCCCATAGTGAGGTGGCCTGGTGGGAACTTCGCCTCGGCCTACCACTGGATGGACGGGATAGGAGACAGGCACAAAAGGCCCACCAAGTTCGACTTGGCTTGGGGCGCGGAGGACCCGAACCAGTTCGGCACCAACGAGTTCATCGAATGGTGCCGTATTGTGGGAGCGGAGCCCTACATCGTTGTGAACGCCGGAAACGGAACGCCGGAGGAGGCCGCTGCTTGGGTCGAGTACACAAACCACAGAGGCGCGCACAAGTACGCCGCCTTGAGAAGGGAGAACGGATACCCGGAGCCCTTCGAGGTGAGGCTGTGGGGAATAGGCAACGAGCTCTACGGGGACTGGCAGGTGGGATATTGTGCAGACGCGAGAGATTGCGCCAAGAGGACGGTCGAGTTCGCGAACGAGATGAGGAAGGCCGACCCCAACATACAGCTCGTGGCGGTAGGGCATATCGAGCCTGACAGCATAGAGCCTGAGTGGAACTTGGAGATGATCAAAACTGCTGGAAGGTACATAGACTACCTCTCGGTGCACACCTACATCGGGGGCGAGCAGGACTACCTAGAACTGCTGTCAGCTCCAGCCCTAATCGAGAGGAACCTGAACGCCACCTACAAGTTGGTTGAGTCCGCAGCCAAGAGGTACACGCGGGGCAGAGACATAAAGCTCGCGTTCGACGAGTGGAACGTTTGGTATCCTGAGGCGAGGCCGGCGCTGCTCCACCAGGATACCGCTGTCAAGGATGGGCTCTTCACCGGGCTCGTGCTCAACGCGCTTCTGAGGCTCGTTGGAAAGGTGCCCATAGCCTGTTTCGCCCAGACAGTTAACGTGCTTCCCCTGATACTCACAAGAGACGACGGAGCCCTCCACGTGAACCCGCAGTACCTTGTGTTCAGGATGTACGTCGAGAACACTGGAGACTACTCTCTAGGCGTATCGACGAGCGCGCCGTGCTACAGATCCAAGAGCCTTGGGGAGCACCTGCCAGTGCTTGACGCTTCGTCGACTATTTCGGAAGATGGGAGCGCTCTCTACGTCAACTTAGTCAACAAGGACCCAAAGGAACCTGTGGAATGCGCGATCGACCTCAGGGCCTTCGCTCCGACCCACTTTGAGCACATCTACATGAGCGGCGAAGACATCGGCAGCAAGAACGACTTCGAGAACCCTGAGAACGTCAGGATGGAAAGGGGGATGCGGACAAGGGTTGACTCGCTGCCGGTAAGGGTGAAGCTACCACCACACTCGGTGAACGTGTTGACATTCAGAGCTGTCAGTGGATAGCGCTGGAGCAGTGCCCGTCTCTGCAACCAGTCCCGAGCGTAAAAGTAGATAAACAGGCACTGGGGATAGGGCGCATGGCGTCATCCACCGTACCGACATGGCGTTTTAATGCAAGGGAGTTCATCAGCGCAGCCGTAGACGGGATCAGGAGAGAGGTGGGCGACGGGAGGGCAGTTTCCGCGTGCTCCGGGGGCGTTGACAGCACGGTTGCCTCCTGTTTGGCGCAGAGGGCGATCGGCGACAGGTTGACCGTCATCTACGTGGATGATGGCATGAGGAGGTATGGGGAGCCAGAGGCCGTTGTTGGCATGCTGCGTGGCCTGGGCATGCGGGTTAAGCTCTTGGACGCCAGAGACGATTTCTTCAGGAGCCTAAAGGGCAAGGTGGACGCCGAGGAGAAGAGGTTAGCGTTCAGACAAACCTTTTACTCCGTCCTAGGAGGCGAGGTCAGAAGAGAGGGTGCCGATTACCTGATACAGGGCACCATAGCAGCGGATGTGGTCGAGACCGCCGGGGGTGTCAAGACGCAGCACAACGTGCTGGAGCAGATAGGCGTAGACCCCAGGCAGTTCGGGTTCAGGCTTGTGGAGCCCTTGAAGGAGCTTTACAAGCCCCAGGTCAGGACGGTCGCTAGGGAACTTGGGCTGCCCGAGGAGATCTCTGAGAAGATGCCGTTTCCCGGCCCCGGACTCTGCATAAGGGTGCTCGGCGAGGTAACCCCTGAGAGGGTTGAGGTGCTCAGGAGGGCGACGAAGATAGTGGAGGAGGAGACGGCAGGCTTGGCGGCCTTTCAGAGGTTCGCCGTTCTGCACTCGGACAGGGCGACGGGCATAAGGGGCGGAAAGCGGGCTTACGGGTACATAATCACCATAAGGCTGGTCGAATCCGAGGACGCGATGACCGCTAGGGCGGTGGAGGTACCTTACCAAGTGCTAAAGAGGCTGAGCAAGAGGATCCTCGATGAGATACCCGAGGCCTCGCGATGTCTCTACGACATCACGGACAAGCCGCCGGCCACGATCGAGTTCGAATAGCGCGCGCTAAAAAGGCCTTTTAGGCCGATTTTTCCGCAGGGTTCTTGTACAACTTTGTACATCCATGTACAATATAATTCAACAAAAATAGCTGCCTATGCTTAGCCTTAAATCCGCTCCTTGGAGGTGGTTGAATAACGTGACTGAGATGCCGGAGCGGAAGGTGAGGTGTGGCGTAGTGGGCTGCGGCGTAGTCGCGAACGAAGCTTACTTTCCAGCAATAGCCGAGAAGGGCGAGCTAGTGGCAACTTGCGACATAATTGAGGAGAGGGCCAAGAGGAGCATGGAGCTCTGGGGTGCCAGGGAGTACTACACGGACATCGACGAGATGCTGAGGAAGGCCGACATTGATGCGGTCTTCGTACTGACGGGGATGGGCATGCACGCTCAGCACGCCGCGAAGGCGGCGAGGGCCGGCAAACATCTTCTGATACAGAAGCCACTTGCTACGAACATGGTGGACGCGAGGAGGGTACTCGGTGCGGTCAAGAGGGCGGGCGTTAAGGCGCTAGTCGAGCCAAACGTGCAGATGAACCCGATATATCTGAAGGCCAAGAGCATACTTGATGAGGGGACTATAGGGGAAGTCTACTGGTTCAGGGCGGGTCTGGGCAGAGGGCCACCCACGTGGGGTGAGGAGACCTTCTTCACCAAGCAAGCCGGAGGGCCCCTCTTCGACCTCGGTGTCTACCAGATAGCCGCGCTGACTTTCCTGCTGGGGCCAGCTTCTTCGGTCATGGGGATGGCAAAGCTTTCGATACCAGAGAGGTTCATAGTCCCAGACGAGGTCTTCACCGAACATCTTGCCCATAAACCCTACGAGCCATTCTGGACGAAGCTAGAGAAAGCAGAGCCCAGCAAGCGGATAACGATGGAGGCTGAGGACAACACGTTCACGCTGATCAACATGGAGGGCGGGAGCCTGGGGTGCGTTGTAGCGAACTTCGTTACTCCCGATGGCCTCAGGGAAGGCATTGGGGACATGCCGGACATAGAGATCTATGGCAGCGATGGTGCTCTGTTCATAGGCGGGCCGGCGGCCATCTCCGTCCTGACGAAGCGCAGAGAGAGCAAGTACTACTCGCCGGACGGCTGGTTCTGCATGCCCAGAGAGGAATTTCCAGCCTGGAACTACTACCTGGCGTCCACGGAGCACCTCTTCGACTGCATACTGAACAACAGGGACCCCCTACCCAGCTTGGAGTGGGGCATGCACGTAAGCGAGATAATGATAAAGTCCATACAGTCCTCGAGGATGGGCAGAAAGCTCAGGGTAATGTCGACGTTCCGCTCCGCTTGAAAGGGCACCCCTAGAGTCGCTTAGATGCCTCCCCGTATACCGGATCCAAGAAGCTGTAGCCTTCGATTACGCTCATCGCTTCTAGGTTCCTGAGTATGTTGTGGAGCACGCTGCTCGAGATGGTCGACCCCTCCTTTCTCTCTATGTAGTCCTTCACGCTGCTCCAGCTTCTGGCCCCAGAGGCCATCGCCTTGAGCACGAGCCTGTACCTCCTAGGCCTGTCCTTGAACAAGGCCTTCAGCTCGGAGAGCGCCAACCTCACAGCTTTCTCTTTGATCTCACCCAGGTCGCGGCTTCCGGAGATGTAGGAGCTTCCGAAGAACGTGAGCCATCCAGGTATGCCATCAAGCCACCGTACAGCCTCCTCTACCACTGACGTGTCTACCTCCTCGTCGGCTTGTCTAAACCCTTCGACGAGGAAGCTCCTCGACTGCTCCTCAGTGAACCTGTCAATAGTTATCGTGTAGCAGAACCTACCGTATAAAGGAGAGCTCGGTTCATCCGAGCCCAGAAAGCCTTGCAGGAGACCAACTTCAGAGCCAGTTAATACGAAGGTTAGGTTTCTGTTATAGTCGTAGGAGTGGGCGATGGCGTTTCTCATCTCCGAGGATAGAGGGCCCCTCAGGTTTTGCGCCTCGTCTATGGCTATTATGACCCTCCTCCTGTTCAGACTGTCAAATAGGTCGGAGAGGTCGAGGTAATCCCTGCCTCTCCAACTGAGCTCCACATCGATGCCGAGGATCTTTACACCCCTGATGGAAATCAGGTCTTTAATCCTGTCTAGTGATGATGAGAGGGACGTTGCGATCTTCGAGTACAGTTCTCTCCTGCCGTAGTTACTCTTGAGGCCTCTAGCGTCGATTAGTATGCTTGGAAGCCCTATCTCGCCCAGAGCCACCTTTAGCAGAGATGTCTTACCTATCCGCCTTATGCCGCTCAAGACTACTAGCGGCCTGCCTGCATCTATAGCTGCCTTTAGCTCCTCCAGCTCCCTTTCTTTATCGAACAAGTCGCTTCTTGTTTCCTTAGGTCTCTCGTCAAAAAGCAACTTCTGCCCCAGAACATTACTTCTGCCCCAGAATTTAAGTTTTTTCTTTAGGCTTTGAGTGAATGTAAGTTAGAGAAATACCTTATCCAAAGGCGTCTCGCTAAACTTGAACTTCATCTGTGTTCTCCTTTATCTTCTCCACGCTGTTAACTATCAGGTCGATATACTCCCTCTCGACCAACAGGACTTCGTGAGGTATGACGACCTCCTTGGATGTGAACTCCTCGGCACCAGGCAACCGAAGCGCCTCGTAGTCCGGAAAATCCACGCCCTTGGGCACAGCGGCTCTCAGGTTCTCCTTCCTGAAGGCAGGTTGTTTGTATAGTGGCATCCCGTAGGCTGGACCGGCTGGGACGCCCTCTGCGTTTAGACACTCTATGAACTTCCCCTTTGGCAAACCGTTAAACTCGTTTTTGTCATATCTCATTACAAAGAAGTAGTATCCCCTCTTGGTCACCCTTTCGTCCCTCCTCAGAGGATCAACACCCCCGACCTTCCTGAGCTTCGACGCAAGGTATTCACCGTTAGAGTGCTTGACCTCCACCTCCTGCGGCAGATCTTTCAGCTTCGAGAGCAAAAGAGCCGCCTGGAACTCCGAAAGGCGGTAGTTCGAGCTGAGTATGTAGTGCTCGTACCCAGGCCTTCCGACGACCCTGCCTATGTTGTGTATTAGCTTCGCCCTGTCGGCCAACTTGTCGTCGTTAGTTAGCACTATGCCACCCTCGCCAGCTGCAAGGGATTTGCTCTCCTGGAAGGAGAAGCAACCCATATCCCCTATTGCGCCGACCTTGCGGCCCTTCCATTCCGTGCCATGGGCGTGGGCGCAGTCCTCGACGAGGAAAAGGCCATGTTTCCTTACCAGCGGCAGTATCTCGTCGAAGTTCGAAGGATAGCCGCCGTAGTGGACGACTACGACGGCCTTGGTCCGCTCCGTTATGGAGCTCTCCAAGGAGCTCGGGCTCATCGTTCCGGTTTCAGGGTCGACGTCGGCGAATACGGGCACCCCTCCGACCTCCGTAACTGCCGAGGCCGTTGCTACGAAAGTCACCGCCGGAACTACGACCTCGTCGCCCAGCCCTATGCCGAGCGTTTTAAGAGCCAGCTCCAAAGCTACCGTGCCGTTGGAAACTGATATCCCATGCCTCGCGTCGTGATACTTCGAGAACTCCCTTTCGAACTCCTCGGCCTTGGAGCCAGGGTATATACGACACCACTTACCGCTCCTCAGGACCTCAAGGAGCGCGGCCTCGTCAGCCTTGCTGGGCCTAGGCCAATTTGGGACCCTCCGGGCTAACTCAGAGGCTTCAGCCGGACCACCCGCTATTGCTAGCTTGGGCATGTAACTTCGTCATATTTATGGCATATAATTTTTTGGCTAAGGCACAGCAAAAGTTAAACAGAAAATCATATGCTTTAGAATAAGCTCTTCCAGTTAAAAACTAATCGACATAGCGATACATTTGCAAAAGCCAGTTATCGTTCCTGAACTGCTTCGAGACTCCTGAGCAACCCTTGAATTGCCAAAATGCGAATGAAGCCTGAACACCCATTCGCAAGAAAAAGCTGCCAAGACTTAGACTGTGATCCAGAAGAGGCATATAATTTATAAGTTGCTTCATAAGGTCGACATCGATTGGAATGGCACGAATAGAGTTCGTAGTCCCCATAGCGGAAGTAAAATACGATTCTGAACGTGAACTTTACGTGATCACCTTGCGTGCACGTCGATTGGGTAAAACCGGACATGAGACGGATGTGGAGATCACGCCAGCTGAATTTGACCAGCTGGGCAAAGTGAACCCAGGAGACCACGTCAAAATCACCGTGGAAAGATACTAACAAACCGTGAGCTGAAACGGCGCGTCATCTACACCACGCTGGCAGCGAAGTGAATTGACACCGCCCCATTCATCGTTAAGGGGCCCATTATGTTACAAAATAAAATTTATGAACAAGTTCAGCTTAACAGACTTCGCGCTTCTGCAGTAAAGGCAGTTGCAATTGAAATAGTGCGTGCTACCACGGACCGTATCAGAAGGTGTCGGTGGCCAGACTGACCGTTTGCCTCCATCTGAAATTGTTTGCGAAGTAATAGTCCCATTTCCTCGCTAGGGTTATGCACCGTTCCAAGCTGTCCAAGTTCAGGTGGAAATGTTTGTTCTCCTTGTGGTCGTGTATCTCCTCAAGTTCGCCTTCCCTGAGCTCCTTCATGAAGTCATCAGACTGCTTGGTATCTACTGGCAGTTCGAAACCATATCCCTTCATCTTCCTGCTCGATATCGCTGGCCTGACGGTCCATCTGGCGTTACCTATTATTAATATCATGTGGATCTTGAAGGGCCCTAGGACCTTCGACCACACGCCACCTCCGTTGTATTTCCAAACCGCCTCTACTTCCTTTATGGATTCTATGAACTCCCCAATCCCTAGAAACCTTACGAACTCCTCGAACTCCTTTTGGCTAAGTTCGTTTATTGGAGAGACGAGCTCCTTCTGCTCCTTGGGCACGTAGAGGTCCGGGTGCAACCTCTTGAGAACCAAGAGCTTCTCGACGTGCCTGTGCCTTGTGACATATATGTAGATGGCTACGCCCTCTATCGGGAGGTTTCTCCTGCCCATCACGGAACTGAAGCGCCTCTTTTGGAAGTTCACGTAGAACGGAGGGACTTCAAGCACCTGGCCGAATTCTCCCAAGTGGAACTCAATCTTCTCTAAGCGGCTCATCCCTCGGCACCAGAGGCACCCTGTTCGCTTTCGGCCTCGGACGTTAGCTTCTCGGCGCTCAACGTGATTTTCAGCGGTTCGCCATAGATGCCTACTGCGGTGCGGAGCGACGCCAAGGCTATGCGGAGATATGGGGCCAGTTCAGAGTATTCTGGATTTTCGTCCACGAAGGACTCTAGGTCTCGAAGTCTCTCCATAGTGGAATCTAGTTTTTCAACCATCTTTCCAACGCTTGAGGTATTCTTTTGCTCCATCCGTTGCTGCGCGCTACAGTGAATAGGCAACGACACAGCGTATATATGGTTTTTTTGCGCAGAGTAGCTGCTGAAATTTGGAAACCCTATGAGCGCGCTAGAAGCTCAATTTGCCTAAGCGCCTCTCAGCTTGGTTACTCGAAGCTTTCACGCCCCGCGGTAGTTGGATCATATAGTTTTTAGAGACGCGATCGGTGTGCTTTCTGTTCATAGCTGTTCCTCCACGACCAGCCCCTTCTCCTCGAGCCTCCTCAGAACGGCATCCAGCTCCCAGAGGTGACACGGCAACGCTCTCCAGAGCTTGGAGAGGGCAACCTTGGACTCCCTGCTTATCATCTCGTAGACCTTCGACTCAAGCTCATCGAGGTCCGCCCTCTCCGAGAGATATTCGTGAGGGCAGATGACGACCCAGGGCTCCCACGCCATGGTTTAGGATGCTCGCTTGTGGTTTTATCCTTTTAGCCTTAGGGACAGGGACTGAAAGGGGTGCGAGATTGAACAGAACTCACCTGTAGTGCTGGCGCAACCCCTCACAACGAGGCAACGAAAGTATGTCGTCCAAGAGCTCCCTGGCCTGCGCCTCAGACCTCGTCCAAGGGTCCATCATCAGCAGCTCGTGCAAGAGCTCCCTGCTGCCGCTCTCGTAAGCCTCGAGCTCTACCTCAACAGGCGCAACCCTGTCTCTCAGCATATAGGAGGTCAGGGGTCTCGGCAACCCGCCAGTTCTGATTCCCTGAACACCCCTTTTGCTCACGAGCGCAGGCACCTCGACCGCGAAGTCGCTCGGCATGCCGGGCACTAGGTTATCGGCATTCATGAGGTTGACCACGAACACCCTAGGAAGGTCGCAAGCTATGGACTCTATGAGCGGAACGGTGATCTCGCCTGACCTACGCGGGGGGAAAACGGCCGTAACCTTGGTCGAGAGGTCACCCGCAACGTCGAGGGACTTTAGCACAGGGTCATCAGGAGGCGGCTCGAGCACGAAAGCCCACCATCCCTTTGGGTCCTCCTTCCAGCGCCTCTCGGTCTCCTCGTCCACGTGGTACCACCAAGGCCAGGATCCGCCTCCCGGCGTGCAAGTGTCTCCGACCGGGAACACCCCAAACCTCCTGTAGAGGTCGACTGCCTTCGGACCCAGCTCGCTGCTCGGGGGACACCTCTCCCAGTATGAGCTCGCCCCTTTTTCAACCCACTCCTGGAGCGCCGGGAGGATGTCCTCGCCCTCGCAACGTAGCTGCGTTAACCATATGAAGTGGTTGACACCGGGTGCTTCGAAGCTTATCTTGTCACTTTCGAAACCCAGAGTTTCCGCTATCCGGTAAACCCCGGTGAAACCGTGACAAAGGCCGACGAACTTCAGCCTCTTGTACTTTCGGCCTATGTACGTGATCCCGGCGAGCACAGGGTTCGCGAGCTGTATGTACCAAGCGTCAGGACAGAGCTCCAAGATGTCATTTACTATAGATTCGAAGAGCTTGAGCTGATAGAAGTTTATCCAGAAGCCCTCATCGTGCATGATGTGGTAGCTGCCGCCAAACCTGTAGCCATGCTTGAACCCGAGCAGCCATCCCTCCCTGTAACCGGCGTGCCCCACGACCAGGGCCGTGTTGACGACGAAGTCCGCACCCTTCAAGGACTCCCTCCGGTCCAAGGTCTTCTCGACGCTCAGGTCCATGCCCATCTCTTCAGCGTACCTCCTGCACAGGAGGTATACTGCATTAAGCCTCCTCTCGTTCACATCCATGAGGCTTATGGTGCTGCCCCTTAGGTTGGGTGTGAGACACAGGTCCTTCACCAGCGCGAGCGAGAAGGTAGCACTCCCAGCTCCGATTACGCTTACCTTGACCTCGACCATTTGTCTTTGAACAGCGCAGAGGCTTAAAAGCTCTTTTCGACCTCAGTTGCAGTCTCGGTTTTGATTTGGGCACACGAGCGCTCTCGCTATTGGGATGTCAATCGCCGATGCAGGTTACCACGATCCTCCTGTTTCTCGGCCTCGTGTCCAACTCCACGAACACAAGCTGTTGCCAAGTGCCGAGCCTGAGCCGCCCACCGCTAACTGGCACCGTTATGCTGGGGCCTATGACCGCCGCCCTCACGTGAGAGTGGCCATTTCCATCGTGCCACATCTTCTCATGTTCGTACGGGACATCCCTCGGCGCTATTCTATCCAGAGCGCTAGGCAGATCCTTCAGCAGGCCGGGTTCGTACTCGATGGTTGTGATGGCGCCTGTGGACCCTGGCACGAAAACGTTGACGATGCCGTTCTTTACCCCGTAGTTTGAAACGACCTTTTGCACGATGTCTGTGATGTCCACTATGTCGAGCTCGTGTTTCGTCCTTACCTCGACCTCAGCCTCGTTTACGTTCATATTCCAACTATTGGTGCCAATCAGGGCCCTCCTTATATCCGTTGTTGGAGGCCAAGACGGGGAAGCCTCCCAAATTCGACTGGCTGATGCCTCCCTGGCCCTTGAGCGCACCTTCGGAACCAAATACGGTAATTGCTTAAAAGCAGCAAGCGCTACCCGGATGTGGAAGACGGGATGTACAGGGCGAGGTTTTCAAAGCCCCTTAAGCCTGATGTCGCGAAGTTCGTGTCATCAGTCGAGGAGGATGCGCGGATCTTCGAGGCTGACGTGCTTGGCAGCATCGCACACGTCAAGATGCTCGGCGAACGCGGATACATCCCCGAGAGGGAGGCGAGGAGCATAATCGTAGCGCTGGCAGACATCCTGAGGGATTTCAAGAGGGGGAAGGTTAGGCTGAGCCCAGAACACGAGGACGTCCACGAGCTGGTGGAGGCGCTTTTGGTAAAGCGGGTTGGCCTCAAGGTGGGCGGTAAGATGCACATGGGCAGGTCCAGGAATGACCAGGTTGCGCTGGACCTGAGGATTTTTGCGAGGAGGGAGATAGTCGAGGTCTGCAGGCTGATAAACAAGCTACAGAGGACGCTCTTGGAGCTGGCGGGGAGGCATGTGGATACCATCATACCGCTGTACACGCACACCCAGCAGGCACAGGTCGGAAGCTTGGGCCATTACCTGCTGTACTGCCGGGATATGCTACGCAGGGACTTGGACAGGCTCTTGGATTGCTATAGGAGGGTAAACGAGAGCCCGCTCGGCGCCTGCGCTGTGGGCGGTACGAGCTTCAAGCTGGACCGGGTGAGGACGGCCAAGCTCTTGGGCTTCGATGGCTTGGTTGAGAACTCCATAGACGCGGTAAGCTCGAGGGACTTCGCTGTGGAATGCATTGCGAATCTGGCGATCCTGATGGCAAACCTGAGCAGGATGGCCGAGGACCTGATATTGTGGTCAAGCCAAGAGTTCGGCTACATCGAGATTGCGGACGAGTACGCATCGCCGTCCAGCGTCATGCCTCAGAAGAAGAACCCATGCAGCTTGGAGCTCATCAGGGCTAGGTCAGGGAAGGTGTACGGTTCGCTCTTGAGGCTGTTGACGCTACTCAAGGGGATACCGATGGGTTACAACAGGGACCTGCAGGAGAGCAAGCCTCCCCTTTGGGAGAGCTTCGATGTAGCCAAGAGCTCCCTTGCGGTCATGGACGGCGTCTACGCCACGCTGAGGGTTAACGCTGACTCCTTTGCCAAGGGTTGCGAAAAGGGCTTTCTGACCGCGTTGGACTTGGCCGAAGTGATCGTCAGGGAGGCCGGAATCAGCTTCAGGGAGGCGCACGCGATAGTGGGCAAGTTGGTAAAGTCGAAGTCCGAGAGCGGCAAAACCTTTAGAGACGTGACGGCGGAGGAGCTGACCAAGATGGTCGAGGAGGTTTCCGGCAAGGTGGTAGACGGATTTTGCCTAAAGGCGGCTCTGGACCCCTATAAGGCCCTCAGGAGCAGGGCAAGCAGGGGTAGCCCCTCGCCTGCGGAGACCATGAGGATGGTAAGGCAAAGGAAGAGGGAGCTCAGGAAGTACAGCAGGAGGATAGAGGCGTTGGAGAGAAGGGAAAGGGAAGTAGAGGAAAAGCTAACCCAGGGTTGTTTTTGAAGCTACTAAACGTACAGTTGTAGGAAAACAGGGAAAGGGTATTTAGCGCACGCGCGTGAGCTGGTCAACCAAGATTATTGTTTTTCAACTATAACTCCCACACGGGCCAGGTTGCGCTGCCCCCCGCCGAGAAGACTAGGGTTATCGCCGAGGTCGCTTGCCACTTTTAACACGACGGTGTATGTGCCGAGCCTTCTGAACGTGTAGAGGTGGGAGGTGCTAACCCTGGGGCCAGGTTCTATTAAATCAGCTTCGTGATAAAAGTCCTCCAGATCGCTGCAGTACCATTCGCACCTAATTATGTTCCCAACAGGGGCTTCAGCAACAGCGTTAAACTCCACGGGCTTCCCTAGGGGAACCTTAACACTGCCGTACTGCCCGTTAACAGTTATCTCTGCGACTACTGGTTGCAACCCTCTCCTCTCGCTTGCTGACCTCGGCATACGGAGGGAACAGTCGGCGCGCGCGCTAACCCGCCTTCAACAAACTGTATTGAACGACCACTCCAGAAGCTTGGGCTTGGAAGCAGCAGGCTGAAACGAGTATCAGGCTCATCCTCAAAATACCCATGCAAGTACCGATGAGGCACGGGTTTTTCAAAATGTTCATCTAAATCGAGAACCACCTTACTCTCCCGAGCACCCATAAATTTTTCCCTCACGCAAGCAAAGGAATTATGTTAATAGACGTTTCCCCGCTTCCCGCCGGCGAAAAGAGGCCAGAGTGGCTTGAGAGACTATGGTGGCGTGCTTAGAGTAGCCAGATAGTCACGCTGGCTTTCGCGATCGCGAATTTCTCGTTCTATCCATGCCCATTGCTGCTCGATTCAGCCTCCTAAGGATTGGCTGTCCCACCCAAAGCATTCTAAACGGGTGGAAGAAATACATCCTGACGGAGGCAAATGCGTATGACAGGGCTTTAGGCCAGTCTCGACTTTCTGTCTTCAGGCGGAGGGTAATAGAGTACGTAGGGCCCTTAAATGAATTGGAAAACATCATGGCTGAATCTGTTCTTAAACGTTGATAGCGCGTTGATATGAGATGTGGCCTTCAGCTGCACGTATCTAGATGGAAGTACAAAATCGTTTTTGGTCTGGGTAAAAACTTACGAAGTTTCATAGAGGGAGGTACTACCTATTGCTGAACATCAAGGGGGTTAAAGATAACATCTAATGTGCGATGTTAGCCGCGATCCCTAAGCTTAGGATGTCCTCACGCTTATGGACATCCCCTCATCGGTTGGTACCACGATGGTTTTCCATCCGTCCCTCGAAGCTTCCTTGAGGAAGGCACCGATCGAGCCCCATGGGTGTTTCACGTTGTGAGCGAGAACCACGCCACCTTTCGCAATCCTGTCCTTGACCAACAGGAAGAACTCGGGATACGATTCTTTATCGATATCGACGAAGACGAGGTTCAGCCCTTCAATCTCTTTTATGCATTCCAGCGCGTCACCGTTGATGGGTATGACTAAGTTTCCAAGGCCATGCCTAGCGACGAGGCCCTTAAGCTTCTTGAACCTATTGGCCGACCTCTCGACCGCGTATACGACACCGCTGATGCCAGACTCGTCCAGAGCCCTGGCCACCCACATCGTTGAGAACCCAACGCCAGCTCCTGCGTCAAGAGCTTGAAGCTGCCCGAACTTCAAAGCCGTCAGATAGGCTGTTGAGAATAGCACGTAGCCATCCTCCATGCCTATCGCAGGTACCCCAGAGTCCATGGAAGACATGTGCGCCTCCCGTATTACGTCGTCCCACTCGCGGCCTCTTCCCCGCACTTCCAAATCCTGACGGATGTGTTAACACTCCTATAAATCAGTTAAGTGCGATCCGACGCGGATGGCAGCGCGCGACGCTATACGGCATCTTTACAAGAGCAAAAATTTCAAACCACGTATATACCTAGAAAAACCTTATTTGGTATGCGCAGGCGCCCCTCGTTGAAAGACGTAGAAGAAGAAGTAGCGAACTGCAGGGAGTGCAGGAAGGGCAAATTTGGGCGTCTCGTCTTCGGGGAGGGTAACCCCAAGGCCAAGGTCATGTTCGTTGGAGAGGCCCCGGGAAGCGAGGAGGCCATAGCGGGGAGGCCGTTCGTTGGTAGGGCCGGAAAATTTCTCGATAAGCTCCTAGCATCCGTCGGCATCAGCAGGAAGGATGTTTACTTGACATCGCCCGTGAAGTATTATCCGGGTAAGAGGCGATTGAGTAAAGACGAAGTGCTACATGGAAGAACGCACCTGCTCAAACAGATAGACGCCGTGAACCCTAGGCTAGTGGTTGCAATGGGGAAGACCGCCCTCCTCGCCCTCTTTCAAAGGGATTTCAAGCTCGAGGATGTGCACGGCAGGATTTTGAGAGCTGACGGCAGGACTTTCTTTCCTACTTTCCACCCGGCGGCGGCGATGAGGTTTCCCGAGATAAGGAAGTTGACGGAGCGCGATTTCAGGAAGTTGAAGAGAATCGTGGATATTCTTTAGCCCGTGAGCATCAAAGTCGCTCAGACTAATGTATAAATCTACAGACGTTAGATAGAAGGGCATGGCTAAGCTGGCGATCAAGGGTGGCAGGCCTGTGAGGAGAAAACCATTCGTATCCTGGCCTGTTTTCGACAAGAGGGAGGAAAGGGAGCTGCTCGAGGTCCTGAGGAGTGGAAAATGGGGCATAGGCGGCACCAAGAACGAGGAGTTCGCCTCCAAGTTCGCAGCGTATCACCAAGCTGAATTTGGAGTCACTTGCAGCAGCGGGACGGCTGGCCTGGAGATCGCGCTAAAGGCGGTTGGGGTGAGATACGGGGACGAGGTGATAGTGCCGCCTTATACTTTCATAGCCACCGCCGGTTGCGTTCTGAGCCTGGGTGCCATACCTGTTTTTGTGGACATAGACCCGAAGACCTACAACATCGACCCGAACCTTCTAGAGGGCGCGATAACGCCCAAGACTAAAGCGATCATACCCGTGCACATAGGCGGTGGCCCTGCTCACATGGACAGCATAATGAAGATTGCCAATGAACATAACATCTACGTGATCGAGGATGCCTGTCAGGCGCACGGCGCTGAGTGGAGGGGCCATAAAGTGGGGGCTATAGGGCACATGGGTGTGTTCAGCTTCCAGTCGAGCAAGAACATATCTGCCGGCGAAGGGGGGATCGTTGTAACCAACGACGAGGAGCTGGCCGACAGGGCTTGGTCTTACATGAACGTCGGGAGGTCCAGGAAGGGCGAGTGGTACGGGCATGAGGTCCTCGGAGGGAACTACCGAATGACCGAGTTCCAGGCAGGTCTGCTGCTAGCGCAGCTAAACAGGAACGAGAGGCTCATGAGGAGGAGGGAGAGAAATGCAGCTTACCTAGCGAGGAAGCTGCACGATGTTGGAGGTGTTGAGCATGTGGGAGCATATCCCGAGGTGACGAGGCACGCCTACCACCTGTTCATCATGAGGTACGATAAATCCCAGTTCAACGGGCTTGAGAGAGACAGGTTCGTTGAGGCGATCAGGGCCGAGGGGATCCCGCTCAGCCCAGGGTATGCCACGGGACCGCTATACAGGCTGAGGGCGATCGCAGGGTACAAGATACCCGGAATAGAAACCGACTACTCCAAGCTATTCCTACCGGCAGCTGAGAGAGCCTGTAGGGAGGAGGGCATGTGGCTACACCAATCGGTGTTGCTCGGGAGCAGGAAGGACATGGACGACATCATAGACGCGTTTTTGAAGGTGAAGGAGAACGCCTCTGAGCTTGTCTAGATCTCTAAAACCTTGTAGACTCAACGGTTAAAAAATAGGTTTTGCTTGGCACCCTACTTGGAAAACGGCTCGTCTTGAAGCTGCGATAGGTTGTCAAGTATTGCGACGAATGATTTCTCCATCGAGATAAGCCCTCCAGTTGGACCTCCCTCCGCTATCACCAGGTACTCGTTGGGGGAGTGCGCTAAGCCACCATGTCCCATGCCTCCGTCTATGAAGGGCAAGCCGAGAGGCGGCGCCGCGAACATCGAGAATGGCGCGCTCCCGGCCATCGTCGGCCAAACCTCGACCTCAACTCCGAACTCCGCAAAGGATCTGAGGAGCGCCTTCGTGTAAGGCGAGTTAACGCTCATCCTGGCCCAGCTGTAACCCTCTTCGAGCTGCCTTATCTTGACCTCGCTGAAACCGAGCTCGTCCAGATGCCTTCTCACAAGCTGCATGGCCCTTTCGACCTGCATATCAGGTACCAGCCTGATGTCCATCTTCGCGGTTATTTTGTTGGGGAGGAGCGTCTTTGAGCCTGGCCCTGTATACCCTGACCATATCCCGTTTATGTTCAGCGTCGGGGAGAACAGATACTTCCTGAGTGCCTCGACGCCATGAAGGTCGTAGATGAAGCGTTCGACCTTTAGCCGCTCCTTAACCTCGGCCTCATCGAAAGTCTCCGCTAGCCTGCTCAGAAGGAGCTCATCCTCTTGGGAGGGGACTGAGACGTCGTCGTAGAAACCCTTTAGCAAGACCTCATTGCCCGTGTCGTCGACCATCGTCGAAAGAGCCTTTACCATCCTCCAAGTTGGGCTGTCCACCCACGCCTTGTTACTGCCGTGTATTCCAAACTCTGTGGGACCCCTGCCCCATTCCTTGCCATCAAGTTCGAGCTCAAAGTAGACTATGCCCTTGACGCCGAGTGTCACTATGGCCTTGCCCTTTGAGTTCTGGCTGGCGCTCGGGAAGAACAGGACATTCGCCCTCCTCAACTCGCTCTCGTAAGCCCTTATGAACTCCGGGAGGTGTTTGCTCCCCAGCTCCTCCTCCCCCTCAGCGGCGAAGATGATGTTTACCGGAGGCTCCTGTCCGCTCTCGACGATCGAGCTGATGGCGTTCAGGAAAGCCACGAGAGGGCCCTTGGTGTTAACCGCGCCCCTGGCTATAAGCGTCGCTCCGAACGGGTCTACTTCCCGAATAGTTCCTGCAAAGGGATCCACGGACCAGCCCGGTTCATCGGCAGGCATGGTGTCGTACATCGTGTAGACCAGCACGGTCAGCGGGGCACCTACATCGAGCTCTGCGTACACCACCGGATTTCCCGAGGTTTCGACAGGCCTCGCGTCCTTTAAACCCGCATTGCTAGCCATCTCGCTCAGTAGGTTGGCGGCATCCCTCACGCCAAAGTCTTGCGGTGAGACGGAGGGTTGTCTTATGAAGGATATCAGGCGATCGATGTGCGAGCTGACATCCCGTTCTATCCGTTCGTAAACTTTTCCTCTGTCTAACACGGGTCCTGACGGTGCCCAGAGGATATAAAACCTTAGGGATGCGCGAAAATGCACGGCCGACTTCTAGGGCACTTGGGCATCTGAGAGGATTGTCGACGCGCTCTGGACTAACCTTTAGGCGCAACCAAGCTGGCTCTGGATGAGGAGGTGCCCTCGAGGACCTCGAAGAGGTACCTCCTGAACGCCTCTATTAAATGCGTTGCCTCAGGTCCTCCGAACCTTGCGCGCAACCCCAACAGAAGGGAAAACAGATTCCGAGACCTCAAGACGTCGAGGAGCAACAGCACCTTAAGGGCAGCCAACCTCCTGTAGAGTCCCAGCTCCTTTATGGTTCCGCCGTACCTCAAGTAAGCTTCCAGAAACCTTCCGGAGAATTCGCCCTCGGCCCTTCCCTCCAGCCTTTCACCGAAGTCGAGGAAGTTGCACGCGTACGCTACATCGAAAGTGGGCTCGGCGATCTCTGCGCTCTCCCAATCTATGATGTACGCCCTGCCGTTGCTGTATATTATGTTGTCAAAGTTGTAGTCGCCGTGGATTAGAAAGGCCCTGCCCTCGGAAAGTTTCGCGTCCAGAGGGCCGACGTATCTTAAGCACCTGATAATCGAGGCAGGAGGGCCGACCGTTGAAAAGATCAAAGCCGCCGCCAAGAGCTTGATTCCCTCCAGCTCCCTTCGTGGGTAGTCGCCTCTGCTCTCCAAGATCCCTCTGAGCTCGACGGATTTCACACCATGTATCTCCGCCAGGGAGCGGGCGGCCTCCTCCACGAGGCGTTGCCCATCTTCCGGCGAGGTTTGCTCAACCTTCTCCATTATTATGAACGGCTTGTCTAATATCCTGTTGCTATCCTCGAAGGCATATACCCTTGGCACTGGCAAGCCCTTTGACCTAAGTAGCTTCAGGAGCATGAACTCTCTGGCGGCCTTACCACCGCCTGTGTACAGTCTGAGGATGAGGGGCTCGGCTGACCTGTCCTTGATGTCGATGTTCAGGAGGTAGGTCCTGTTACTAAGCCCCTGTTTCTCATGTAATTTTAAACCTCTGACCTTGATATCTCCGGGTGACGCAAGGCCTTGTAGGCCGACACGATCCATGTACGATTGGAGCCTCTGAAGGTATGGCGCGCGGCCGGAGCTATTCAAGCCGTTGTTATGCTGGTGCCCTAGCTATTAAATGTGACCCGGCGGGTTCCCCGTAGGTTTCGTGAAGGCAATATAGCCTTGCTACTAAACGGCTTGAGAAAGACTTAAAGCAACGCTTTGCAACTCACTTGGCGGACTTGACGCCGCTTGTTCTACAGTATCCCTCGCTGGCCGCATATGGGCACAGATCTCTCGCGACTCGCACTTTCGGAAACAAAGGCGGAGGGAGCGACCACAACGGAGATGTGTTGAAGAGGGCAGTCCTAGGCTTTCAAAGGAACGAGATAACAGAGCATTATATATACAGAGAGCTTTCCAGGAGGACCAAGGGTAGAAATTCTGATGTTCTCAGGAAAATATCGGAGGAAGAGCTCCGGCACTACAACGAGTGGAAGGAGTATACTAAAACGGACGTGAATCGGGACAGGCTGGCCCTGTTCAAGTTCCTGTTAGTATCTAGGATCCTCGGTTTGACCTTTGTGATGAAGATCATGGAGAGGGGCGAGAGGAGGGCAGAGGAGGTGTACGCAAAGATAACCGAGGCCTTCCCAAAGGCGGCGGAGATACTCCGCGAGGAAGTTGAGCACGAGAAGGCCCTGATGGAAATGGTGGATGAGGAGATGGTAGGCTACATAGGATCCTTGGTGCTCGGGCTCAACGACGCCCTTGTTGAGCTCACGGGTGCGCTTGTGGGGCTTACGTTCACGCTGCAGGAAAGCAAGCTTATCGGCGCTGCTGGCTTGATAACTGGTATCGCAGCCTCCCTTTCAATGGCCGCCTCAGAGTACTTGTCCCAGAGGTCGGAGAGGGGTGATAAGAACCCCTTGAGGGCATCGCTTTACACGGGCGTGGCCTACGTGATGACGGTGTTGTTGCTGATAGCACCCTACCTCATATTTGCCGATTACCTCATAGCCCTCGGAACTACGCTGGTTTGCGCCGTATTGGTTGTGTTCATCTTCACGTTCTTCGTATCTGTTGTCAAGGAGATATCCTTCAGGAGGATGTTCTTGGAGATGTTGCTCATAAGCTTGGGGGTAGCTGCCGTGTCCTTCGCGATCGGGTGGGCTACAAGGGAGATATTGGGCATAGAGGCTTGATTTTAGCTGAGGGGCATCTTTTTATAAATTCCCGGAGGCCCCTAAGGTCGTGAACGATGTTGGGCAAGAGGGTGCTGGCATCGGGAGTTTTTGACATACTCCACCCAGGCCACATAAAGTACCTGAACAGCGCCAAGCGTCTAGCCGGCAGGGGTGGTAAGTTGGTTGTTGTCGTGGCGCGAGACGACACGGTGATCAGAACGAAGGGCAAGAGTCCGGTGTTCGATGAGAGGGAGAGGGCGTTTATCGTCTCCTCGCTGAAGCCCGTTGACGAGGTTGTGCTTGGCCACTTGTGCCCCGATCTCGGTGAGGCCTTCATGAAGACTGTCTCGAAGGTCAGGCCGGACATCGTCGCCTTAGGATACGACCAGGCAAGGTGGGCAGAGCTCGTAAAGAGGGCGGCCCGTAATACCGGTAGGGAGGTGCGTTTGGTCAAGATAAGAAAGTTCAGCTCAGGCGGGGCTGTGCCGCCTTCATCCTCGCGCATAAAGAGAAGGATCGCAAGGACCGAGTGGGACGAACTCAACCGTAAGAGAAAGTGACCCTGTCGCCGTCTTTCAGATGGAGTTCCTTCCTGAGGTAAACTGGAGCTATGAGCTCGGCCACCGTGGCGTCGTAAACCGTCCTGAGGGACCTGACGACAGCCCCCTTTATCTTGCCCTCTATGGTAACGGGGTATGCCAGTACGTCGCCGAATTCACGGTCGTAGCCGCTGAAGCCCTTTATCACATGGGGCTTCTGCGCCAGCAACTTTGTGAAGCTCATGATGTCCTTGCTATCCGTGAGCCTGAGGTTAAGAGTCCCGGGATATGGCTGGAAACCGAGGGCCTGGTAGAACTGGGAGCTGTAACCCCTCTGCGCCATGTAGTACGCTCCCTCGCCCATCCCGGAGAACAACGATCCCGTCACAGCTATCACCCCCTCAGAGGGGTTGATATGCGGCAACAGGCCAGCTAGGAGGCCCTCTACCTCCGAAAGCGCCTTCCCCGTCAGGCTTATCGTCGTCTTGCCTCCGCTCCTCTCCCTCTTGATGAAGCCCTCCCTCTCCAGCTCGACTATGATCCTTGAGGCGTTCTGTTGCGACATACCGGCAAGCCTAGCCAATTTCGTCGTCGATATCCCAAACCTCTCGGAGGGTCCCTTGAGCTTGTAAAGCAACAGCAGCGTGTAGGTCCACCTAGCCCTCTGCGAGAACCTAGCCAAGCTCAGCAGCCTCCCTAGAAAGCCTGTGCGCCATTTCCAAAGGGCCCTCCCGTCCGGATGCGAGGATCGACGTGACGATGTGCACGGCGTCCTCCAGCCTCAGCATGTGACCCGCACTGACCCAATATCCGCTCCTGACCCGCACTAGACGCCCAGCGTTATGCGGAAGCTCGGGATCTCCGATCGGGCTTTTGGCCACTCCAACACTGGGCACGCCCAAGAGCACGCCGAGATGGCTTGCTAGACCGAAGCCGCGAGGGTGTGCAGCGCCGTGTCCGTTAGCCAACAGGATGTCGAAGCGTTCGCTGAGACGTTTTATTGCGCAAAATATTGGCCTCACCTCCCTGAATGCGAGCAAGCCCGAGACGTACGGGACCTCGACTTTGGACGAGAAAACCCTTGCCTCGAGCAACTCGCAGCTGGGGAAGGCCATCACCAAGGCGGACGCGAAGGCACGATCACCTCTGTATGCGACGTCAGCGGCGGCCACTCTTTCTGGCTCGTGGCCTAACGGCACGAGCCTAACCTTGTTCGACAACAACCTCTGCGCAAATGCCGCCCTGTCCGCGCTGAACGATTTGTTCACGGCCTGGCAAGCTCCATTGAGGCTCAAACCAGTCTCTTCTGCCTGTTTAAGCTCTTCCTCACCCAGGAGTAAACCCTAATCTTTCTAGACGCCCCAAAGCCACATGCCGCGCACCTTCTCTTCGTTATGTTGAACGCCCTCCGGCCGCACCTGCGACATAGGGTGTGGACCCTTTTGTTCCTACGGCCGAACGCAGTCGTGCCGCTGCTCGTCTTGCCCATGCTCGGGCCCTCACCCAGATGGGGATACCAATATTATATTGTCCCCCCTTATAACGCTCATGCCGCTCATCTTCTTCACCTCGTTCTTGAAGATCTCCTCCGCATCCGAGAGCACTAGGTTCATGTGTGCATCATAACCCAACAGGACCCCCCTTATAGACCAGCCACCCTTAACCCTTATCAGTATGCTCTTGCCGATGTAGTTCTCCAGTTCCTTGAGCGTCTGGTCGGACGACATATGATGCCCACTACCGAGTTTGGCAGGAGTATAAATAAGCTTTGGTGTCAGCACCTGGCCTTATTCCACTTACAGCCTAGCCTATCGATAAATCCTTATATCCAAGAAAAAAGCCTCTTGTCCGATTGAATCGGGCATTTTGGGTGAGTAGTCGTTTGTTACATGGTGAGGAAGCTAGTAGCTCCAAAAGGAAATTTAGCCTTTTTGACCATGAACTGGTGCCAAAACATGAGATTTTATCCCCTGAAGATAAGGAGGCTCTGCTCAAACACTATGGTATAAAACCATCACAACTGCCCAAAATTTTGGCAAATGACCCTGCTGTCATCGAAATTAATGCAAAACCTGGTGATGTTATTAAAATAACGAGGAGGAGCCCAATCGCTGGCGAGGTTGTAAGCTACAGGTTCGTTGTGGAGGTGTAGCCATGGAGAAATCTACGCCCAATACCAACGTCGGCTCTAAAGCACCCGCTTCTTACTACTGGTTTATCTTGGAGAGTTATTTGAAGACCACCCCTCTGGCGCATCACCACATAAAGTCGTACAATGAGTTCATCGAGAGGGACCTCCAGAAAATAGTGGACGAGGTTGGGAAGATAGAGATACGGCTCCCCAGCCTCAAACACGAGATAGTCTTTAAGAGGGTAAAGCTCGGGCCACCTAGGATAGTCGAGTCCAGCGGCGCTGAGAGGAACATCTACCCCGTTGAGGCGAGAATAAGGAACCTCACATACGCCGGTTCGCTGACGCTCGAGGTCGAAGAGTACAAGAACGATAAGCTGGTCCAGACGGAGGAGATCAAGATCGGGGAGCTGCCGATCATGCTGAAATCCAAGTACTGTCCCCTATCGAAGATGTCGCCCCCGGAGCTCGTGAACGTGGGCGAGGACCCGAGAGATACCGGAGGTTACTTCATCATAAACGGCTCGGAGAGGGTCATAATAGGCCTCGAGGACCTGGCACCGAACAGGATAATCCTGGAGAGGAAGAGGGTGGGCAGCTACGACCTCTGCATCGCGAGCGTGTTCTCGACTACGGTTGGCTACAGGACCAGGACCGAGGTCCGTTTAAAGGGACAGAACAACTCCATAAAGGTCTACCTTCCAGGCGTGGGCGAGGAGCTGCCCCTCGTAGTTCTATTGCGGGCGCTCGGCTCTTTCACTGACAAGCAGATCGCTGAGATGGTTTCGCCCCTACCTGAGATCCAGTCGAGGCTAGACAGATCTTTCGAGGAGGCCGAGGGCATAGAGGGAGAGGAAGCGGTCCTCGACTACATAGGTAACAGGATAGCGTACGGCCAGCCGAAGGAGATACGCCTCAGGAGGGCCGAATACCTCCTCGATAAGATCTTGCTCCCCCACCTGGGGATGGAAAAGAAGAACAGGTTGAAGAAGGCCGTGTTCCTTTGCGAGATGGTTGAAAGGGTCATCGCCCTGAGGCTTGGCTGGAGGAGGCCGGACGACAGGGACCACTACAAGAACAAGAGGTTGAGGTTCGCCGGCTCCTTGATGGCTGATCTGATGCGAACCGCCTTCAGGAGGATGGTTAGGGACTTCAAGGGCCAGATCGAGAAGATGGACGTTAAGCGAGGCTACGTCAGATCTCTGTCCAGCTTGGTGAGCACAAGCGTAATAACGGACTACATAGCGCACGCGGTCGCTACTGGGAACTGGGGGCGCAGGCTCGTCGGCGTCTCCCAGCTTCTGGACAGGACGAACTACATGTCCTTGATAGGCCACATGAGGAGGATACAGTCGCCTTTGAGCAGAAGTCAGGCTAACTTCGACGCGAGGGACCTGCACCCCTCGCACTGGGGCAGGATAGACCCCTGCGAGTCCCCCGAGGGAAGCAACTGTGGGTTGGTGAAGAACCTCTCGTTATTCACCTCGATCTCAGGCACCACCAACAGAGAGGAGCTCGAGAGGTCTCTTGTTTCGCTTGGGCTCGTGCCTGCGGAAAGCGCCACGGAGGAGATGAGAGTCTCGTACTCGAAGGTTTTTATAGACGGGACGTTCGTCGGCTATGTCCCTCTAGGAGAGACTTTTGCCAGGCAGTTCAGGAAGCTGAGGAGGAAAGGGAGGTTCTCTCCGGAGATAAACGTCGCCTACTACGAGTTCAGATACGGCGAGCAGCAGAGGGGGGAAGTCTATTTCAACTGCGACGCTGGAAGGCCGAGGAGGCCACTAATAGTGGTAGAGGAGGCATCGCCCCTGCTTGCCGAGGAGCAAATCAAGAAGTTGTCTACCGGCGAGCTTGGCTTCGATGACCTTGTTAACATGGGCGTTGTGGAGCTCCTCGATGCCGAGGAGGAGGAGAACTCCTACATCGCGATCAACCCCGATGAGGTTAACGACAGGACGACGCACCTCGAGATCTCGCCGCTGATAATATTCGGTGCGGTGAGCTCTTTCATACCGTTCGCAGAGCACAATCACTCTCCCAGGAACTCCTACGAGGCCGCCATGGCGAAGCAAGCACTCGGATATCCCTTTTCAAATCTGCCATACTCCTGCTACACGACCGCGCACTTCCTGCAGTTCCCGCAGGCGCCATTGGTGGAGACGCATACGAGCAAGTACCTAGGGTGCCAAACGCGACCTATAGGCCAGAACTTCATCGTCGCAGTGCTCTCCCACCCGTACAACATGGAGGACGCGCTAATAATCAACAAGAGCTCGGTGCAACGCGGTCTCGCGAGGTCTCTTACTTATCACCTTTACGAAGCCGAAGCTAAGCTGTACGCGATAGGCGAAAGGGACAATCTGGAGATACCGCCATCTGACGTGAAGGGCTTCAGGGGCGAGGAGGCCTATCTTAAGCTCGACTCGGACGGGCTTATACCACCTGAGACCGAGGCATCGGGAAACATCGTCCTCATAGGTAGGACGAGCCCCCCGAGGTTCATGGAGGGCGCTCGTGAAGTGATGGCAAAGGTGCCGCCCAGGAGGGATACATCCGTCTCGCTCAAGCCGTCTCATAACGGCGTTGTCGACCAAGTGATACTCACCGAGGACCGCGAGCTCAACAGGTTGGTTAAGCTGAGGATCAGGGACTACAGGTTGCCAGAGATAGGCGACAAGTTTGCCTCGAGGTCCGGACAGAAGGGCGTCGTTGGCCTCATGATACCGCAGGAGGACATGCCCTTCACCGGATCAGGCCTCGTCCCTGATGCGATATTGAACCCGCACGCCATACCGTCGAGGATGACCATAGGCCACTTCATGGAGAGCATATTCGGCAAGGCGGCAGCCCTGTCCGGGAAGACCAAGTACGGCAGCAGTTTCGTGCACGACCCGCTGGAGCAAGCCCAAGAGGAGCTTAAGGCCAGAGGCTTCTCGCCGATGGGAGAGGAGGTCATGTACGACGGCCGCACGGGCAAGATTTTCAGAACCAAGGTGTTCATAGGCGTGGTTTACTACCAACGTCTGCACCACATGGTCAAGGACAAGATACACGCGCGCTCCCGTGGCCAAGTCACGTTGCTTACCCATCAGCCCACCGAGGGCAGGGCTAGGGGTGGGGGGCTGAGGTTCGGCGAGATGGAGCGAGACTGCTTAGTGGGTTTTGGTGCCTCAAGGCTGCTGCAGGACAGGCTGATGGAGGAATCTGACAAGACCTCCGTCTACGTCTGCGAAAACTGCGGTGGGATAGCGTACTACGACTCGAAGCAGAGGAAAATGATCTGCAGGGTTTGCGGCAAGGGCGCTTCCATCTCCACGGTAACCGTACCCTATGCGTTCAAGCTTCTGCTACAAGAGATATACAGCCTCGGAATATACCCGAGGCTTCAGCTCTCGGAGAGGGTGTGAACATGAGCACGTCGATGGAGCCCAAGACCATCGAGAGCATAAGGCTGGGCATCCTTTCGCCGTCGCTCGTGAGGAAGTTCTCGGTGCTCGAGGTGATGTCCGAGGAAACATATGACGAGGACGGGATGCCGATCTCCGGCGGCGTCATGGACCAGCGGCTTGGCACCATAGAGCCGGGACAGAGGTGTAAGACCTGCGGCAACCTGCCGACTAGGTGTCCCGGACACTTCGGGCATATTGAGCTACCCGAGCCTGTGGTGAACGTCCTGTTCGTAAAACAGATACAACTGCTCCTCTCGACCACGTGCAGGTCATGCGGGAGAATATTGTTGCCGAACGACAGGATAGAGTTCTACCAAGAGCAGATCAGGAAGCTGATGGAAGGGTACGGCGCAGTGCCGGAGAGGATCTACGGGCAGATAGTGAGAGAGGCCAAGAGGATGTCCACCTGCCCACACTGCGGCGAGTCCCAGTATTTCATAAAACCGATAAAACCAACCGGTTTCTTCGAGGTATCGCCCGAGGGGGTCACCACTAAGCTGACCCCGAACATGATAAGGGAGAGGCTCGAGCGCATATCCAACGAGGACCTCAAGCTACTGCGCCTGGACCCTGAGGTAGCGCGTCCCGAGTGGATGATCCTCCAGGCGCTCCCGGTGCCTCCGGTTCAGGTCAGGCCTTCGATAATCCTTGAGACCGGTGAGAGATCCGAGGACGACCTGACGCATAAGCTGGTGGACATAGTCAGGACTGCAAAGAGGGTTAAGGAATACAAGGACAACGGTGCGTCCCCCCTCATAGTCCAAGACCACGTGGAGCTCTTGCAATATCACGTGACGACTTACCTGGACAACGAGGCCAGCGGCGTGCCTCCGTCAAGACACAGGACGAACAAGATACTGAGAACGCTTGCCCAGAGGCTCAAGGGCAAGGAGGGCAGGTTCAGGAAAAACCTCTCGGGAAAGCGGGTCGATTTCTCGGCGAGGACCGTGATATCCCCAGACCCTAACTTGGAGATAGAAGAGGTTGGGGTACCCGTGGAGGTAGCGATGAAGCTGACAGTCCCGGAACAGGTCAACCAGTACAATAAGGAGTACCTCAGCGCGTTCGTCAAAAACGGCCCCTTCAAGTACCCCGGTGCTCTATACGTGATAAGGCCTGACGGGGGAAGGATAAGGCTGGACTTCGTGAAGGACCTGGATAAACTTGCCTCGTCCTTGGACGAGGGCTTCATTGTGGAGAGGCACTTGATCGACGGGGATGTGGTCGTGTTCAACAGGCAACCCTCATTGCACAGGATATCCATGATGGGGCACAGGGTGAGGGTCCTGCCGTACAGGACGTTCAGGCTGCACCCGGCCGTATGTCCTCCGTACAATGCCGACTTCGACGGTGATGAGATGAACCTTCATGTGCCACAGTCCATCGAGGCCTCGACGGAGGCAAAAGAGCTGCTCAGCGTTGGTAATAACTACATAACACCCCGATATGGCGCGCCGATAATAGGAGCGATAAGGGACTTCATCACGAGCGTGTTCCTCCTGACTAGGAGGGGCACGTACCTGACGAAGGAGGAGATGCTCACCCTCGCATACGCTGCAAACAAGACGGTTGAGGAGTTGCCGCCGCCCGAGGTGAAGGAACCCGTACCCCTGTGGAGCGGCAAGCAGGCGTTCAGCATGCTCCTACCGGAGGACTTCGACTTCAGCGCCAAGGCGAAGTTCTGCGCCCACTGTGAGAGTTGCAAGGAGGAGGAATGCCCCTACGACGCCTACGTCAAGATAGTGAACGGGAAGCTTATATCGGGGGCGATAGATCAGGCCTCGGTCGGCGCGGAGAGGCCGAACACAATACTGCACAACATAATACTCAGATACGGACATGACCTGGGCAACGAATTCCTGAGCTCGCTCACGAAGATGGCCTCCGCCTTCGTGCAGCTCAGGGGCTTCAGTTTGACCTTCAGGGATTTTGTCCTACCCGAGGAGGTCCTTGGCGAGGTCAGGAAGCTCGTGGGGTCATCGGACGAGAAGGTAAGGGAGATAGTTGACAAGTACCGGGCGGGCAAGCTGCAAAGGATCGCGGGCTTGAGCGACGAGGAGTCCATCGAGGCCTTCATAATGAACGCGCTCTCCGAGATAAGGAGCGAGGCTGGCTCCAAGGTATCGGATGCCTTCGGCTTTGAGAACAACATGGTTGCGATGACCAAGACAGGTGCGAGGGGCTCCGACCTCAACATAGGGCAGATCGCCGCCTGCCTCGGTCAGCAATCCCTCAGGGGCAAGCGTGTGAGCAAGGGATACCACAGGAGGCCCCTACCGCACTTCGCTCCGGGGGACATAAGTCCTCCGGCTAGGGGCTTCGTCGCTTCGAACTACCTCGAGGGACTCTCGCCCACCGAGTTCTTCTATCACGCAATGAGCGGTAGGGAATCCCTGGTGGACACCGCCGTGAGGACGCAGCAGAGCGGCTACTTGCAGAGACGTTTGATACACGCGTTGGAGACCCTGAGGGTCGAATACGACCTGACCGTCAGGGACGCTTATGGCAACGTGGTTGAATTCACTTACGGAGATGACGGCCTGGATCCGTCGAAGATATTCCACGGCAAGCTCGAGGCCAGGAACATCATAGAGCCCTTCGCCAGGGTCAGGGGCACCACGGTGCTGAAGGCAAGCGATGTGGAGGAGGCCGTGGAGCAAGAGGTCGGCGATCTACCGGCCAGCATCAAGAGGGACCTGATAAGCTGCATGGTGGACCTTAAGGTCCCGAGGAGCAGATTGAGGGAGGCCATCAGGTACTTCTACCTAGTCTACAGGAGATCGTGTGTCGAACCCGGCGAGAACGTCGGCATAGTGGCCGCCCAATCCATAGGCGAACCCGGAACCCAGATGACCTTAAGGACGTTCCACTACGCCGGCATAAGAGAAGCTAACGTGACGCTTGGCCTGCCGCGCCTTATAGAGATACTGGATGCGCGCAAGATCCCCAAGACGCCGGTCATGAGGATATACTTGGACGAGAAGCACCGGAAGTCGGAGAAGTTGGCTCTAGAGGTCGCCAAGAAGATCGTTCATACAACGCTCGATGACGTATCCTCGAACATAGAGATCGATTACAAGAGGGGCGCGATCCTGATCGAGCCTTCGCTTTCCGAGCTGGAGGATAGGGGCATGAAACTCGAGGACCTCGTCCAATACCTCAACGAGGCGGGCTTCAGGCCCAAGGTGCTTTCGGACAATACGCTCGTCGTGAGGCCAAGCGAGGAGGACCAGAACCTCGAGGAGCTTGCGGAGAAGCTGAGGAGGTCGACGGTTTGCGGGGTGGAGCAGATAGGCAGGGTGATATTGAGTTTCTCCGACGGGGAGTGGGTCCTGACGGCCGAGGGGTCCAACCTCAAGGAGGTCTTGGAGTTCCCGGGCGTAGACCCCACGCGGACGACGACCAACAACATACACGAGATAGCTGAGGTTTTGGGCATAGAGGCCGCCAGGGCGGCCATAATCAAGGAGATAAGCGAGACCTTGCAGGAGCAGGGCCTGGATGTAGACCTTAGGCACATATCCTTGGTCGCTTCCGCCATGACAGCCTCAGGGCAGATAAAGCAGATAGGGAGACACGGCCTCTCGGGCGAGAAGGTAAGCGTCTTCGCTAGAGCGGCCTTCGAGAGGACACTACAGACCTTGGCAGAGGGAGCCGCGAGCGGTGTTGAGGACAGGATGAGGGGCATGACCGAACGCGTGCTCTCCGGACAGGAGATAAAGAGCGGCACGAGCATGGTGGAGGTGTACATAGACATGCTGGGCGTGGTGAAAGGCTGATGAGCACGGTTCCGAGCGAGACGATAAGGCTAGCGGTCACGACCGGGTCCGTGAGGCTCGGGTACAGGGAAAGCCTGAGGCTTGCGATTAGGGGAAGGTTGAAGCTCTTGCTAGTGGCTTCTAACCTCGACGGCGAGCGCGCGAGGCGCTTGGAGGAGGTGGCGAGGCTCTCGGGCGTCCCGCTTGTCAAGCTGAGCTACAGCTCGAGGGAGCTGGGCTCCATCTGCGAGCTGCGCCATCCGGTGTCGGTGGTTGGGGTAAGGGACCCCGGCGTCTCGGACATACTGCGGTTGACCGGAAATGAGCAGCAGTAAGGCAAGGACGAGACTCACGAACGAGGAGCTCCAGTACATGTCCCTTTTTGGGAACTTCATAAAGGCCAACCCTCTCGACTGTGTGATCTTCGACGACTCTGTCACCTTCGTGGTATCTCAGGAGTGGAACGCCCCTCTGGACAGGGTGGAGAGGGAGGCGCTCTCCCAGCTTTCGAGGATCCTGAAGAAGAGGATAAACATAGTGAAGCTCTCTGAGGACCTAACGTCCTTCATCAAGGACGTCTTCTTTCCAGTTGCCGTCGAGAGGGTTACGGTCATGGAGCACGGTGGAAGGAGGGGTGTGCAGGTGAAGGTCCCGGCCTCGAAGAAGGGGCTGGCGATCGGCAAGGAGGGGTCCAACATAAAGAGGGCCAGGGTCCTCCTGAACAGGTACTTCCAGATAGACGAGATAAGGGTGGTCTGAAATACCCCGAAAGGCACCGTCAATGTTTTTTTAAAAATTAATAAGAAAAAATAGTTATTACCTTACTTCCTGTCTGGTGAAGAAGATGTAGGAGGCGATGAACGCGAGCACGGTCGCCAGCGAGAGTACCAATATGTTTGGCCAGGCCTGGACCAGGCTCTCGGTTATCGACTTGCTTGTGACGCTCGCCTGGCCCTGGCGTGCTCCTCCAATGCCGAAACCGGCGGCCATGCCGACGTAGATGTTCAGCACGTACTGTGCTATCTTCGTGAGATGGTAGTTCGGCGTCACGCTGTTTATGGCCTCTTGGATGGAGGCCCGCTTCCTCAGAGCCTCCGTGTAGACCTCGAGCTCGCGCTGACTCGGCCTAGTCGCGTTCTGGCCTGGAATTGTAGCGTTCACCAATCGCGGTCGGAATTGTATCGGGACCAGAGCGGCCGCAACCGTGGATGCGACGATGGGCACGACGAAGGTGAAAACCGCCCAGATGAAAACGCCCAAGATCACGCTCTGCGTTGTCCTCTTCGACACCGTTGATAGCAGGACGGCCATGCCGTAGTAGGTCATCGCGAGCAGAACCGAGAAGAGGATGAAAATCAACAACCTAGCTGCGTCCTCCAGCGTGGGCGTCACGCCCAGAGCGAGGACTGAGCCACCTATGCCGACGGCTGTCGCCACAGTTATGGCCAGGGATGTTGCTAGGAGCGCGGCCAAGAACTTGCCGTTTATTATCGCGTCCCTGAACACCGGCTGCGCGAGGACCACCTTCAAGGTACCCTTCTCCCTTTCACCCGATATGGCGTCGCAGCCCAGCGCCAAGCCAACGATCGGGGCCAGGTACGACATCGTGGTGACGAGGGTGTAGGCTGCGATGCCCAAGAAACCCCGTGGCATAGCGACGCCGAAACCCCTGAGGACCTCTGTAACGTTGATGTACACCGTTGCAATCGCGGCGGCTACTATAAGGCCGAAGGCCACAACCAGTATTATGAACCTCTTGCCCCTCACGATGTCCGAGAACTCTTTGGAGGCGATCGTGAACATGTCAGCCATAGCTTATCCCCTCCCTCCTGTAGTAGTTCATGAAGAGGTCCTCCAGTGACGGTTCCAGCACGTCCAAGACCACGAGCTCGACACCGCAGCTTGACGCCAACCTGCTGATGTCAACCCTTACGTCGCTGGATGCCTCGACGGTGATCTTGCCGTCCTGCAGCTTGACCTCCCTTACACCCTCTATCCCCCTGAGCCGCTCGCTGAACGCCACCAGATCCCCAACGCCCTTGGCCACGATCCTGTAGCCCTGCTCCGCCATCATCCTCTCGATCAGCTCCCTCACCCTGCCTTGGACCACGAGCCTGCCCCTGTTTATCACAGCAACAGAGTCGCAGAGCGGCCCCACCTCGAAAAGCAGGTGGGTGCTCAGGATCACCGTCTTTCCCTCCTTGTTGAGCGCGAGGACCGTCTCCCTGAAGGCCCTGGCCCCTTCGGGATCCAGCCCAGCGGTCGGCTCGTCGAAGATGAGGAGCTCGGGGTCTTTGATCAACGCCTGGGCGACAGCGAGCCTCTGTTTCATACCCCTCGAGAAGCCTCCGACCTTTCGGTCCGCCACATCCTTCAGCTCAACCTGCTCCAGTACCTTGGCCACGCGGTCGTCTATCTCGCCCCTCGGGATGTCGTTCAAAGTTGCGATGTACCTCAGGTTCTGCCTCGCCGTCAAGTGGTCGTAGAAGCCGAAGCCCTCGGGAAGGAGCCCCACCCGCTTCCTTATGGCGATCGAGTCCCTAACGATGTCGTGTCCGAGGACGGAGGCTGATCCGCTGGTTGGAAGCGCAAGGCCGACCAGCATCGATATGAAGGTCGTCTTGCCAGCGCCGTTCGGCCCGAGCAAACCGAAGACTGTACCCTTGTTCACCGTCATCGTCAGGCGGTCGACAGCCACCACCCTATCGCCTTCGGATCTGTACACCTTGGTCAGCTCCTTTGCCTCGACAGCGTAGCTCAACACCCTCACCTCCTTCCAAATCGCTTGTACACGAGGAAGAGGCCTACAACAGCTACCATGAGTAGAGCTCCCCCGTAGAGCAACCAGGAGGACTCGTGCGCCAGTTCCACTCTGAGCGTGAAGGGCTTCTGGGAGGTCTGATCCGAACTTGCGGCGAAGTCGATGTAGTAGTTGCCTGCGTTGACGCTAGATTCCGTTGTGAGCGTTATCGTAAAGGTCGCCTCGCCGCTTGGCTGTAAACTCTGTATGGAGCTGGGCTCCACGCTCACGGTGAAACCGTCGGGAACCGTGCCCGTGGTGAAAACCTTGAGGTTGGTGACGCTCTCAGTACCGCTGTTCCTCAGGGTCAGGTCATACGTCCCCTGGCCACCCACGGCGAACGAGGTATAGAAGTTCTGGTTAGCTATCTCGAGCTCATAGAGGGCGAGCACGTTGAAGGTCAGGTTCACCGAGGCTTCGACGTCGTCGTTTGCAACACGAACTGAAAAGCCCTGGGCGCCCAACCTGGTGCCCTCCGGTGGTAGCACCACCGCGTAGAAATCCTTCGACTGACCCGCAGCAACGTAGACCTTGGTTATCTCCTGCTTGCTCGCGTCCTCAAACCAGGCCTTCGCGTCCGCGGGCAAGCCGTTGAAGGAGAGGGAGAGGAGCTCGTCATAACCACCGGTGTTCGAGACCCTGATGCCGAACCTTGCCTGTCTACCGGCATAAACGTCGAGGTAAGGGGGAGCGGCACTCACAACGATCCCCCTGGCAGGCACCTGGAGGACCACGAGCAGATCCAAGCTGTCGGATGTGCTAGCAGACCTGGCTACGAAGGGTATGTAGTAGCTACCCTCCTTCGCATCCGCAGGGGTTGTTACGCTCAACAAGAGGTCTACGAACTCGCCGCCACCTAACGACACCTCCGCTACAGGCTCGCCGCTCGCGGACGTTACAGAGGCTTCCCAGCCAAAGGGAACCTGGCCCGCGGACACGCTGAAACGCTGGTCGGTGCCCGTCGGGTTCTTGACCCTCACCTGAAAGCGCACGGTCCCCCCTGGCGCGCAAACCTTGCCCGGGAACTGGCAGGATATAACCTTCGCGCTCGGGGGCTTTATCGTTATGGCGAACGGAAGTGAAGAGTTCGTCGACCCCACCGTTGTCAGGGTGAGGTCGTAAGAGGAGCCGATGTCCGCGGTCGTTGGAACGTCCACCACGAGCTGAAAGGACAGGGTCTGGCCCTGAGACACACGCGCTTTCGTTACCACGCGCCCCCCTTGGTCCAGAATCCTGACGGTCAGGCCCTCAGGCGCAGATACGTAGAACTCAACCACCTCGGCGGAATCGCCGACGTTGCTGACCGAGAATGGCACGTTCACGCTTTCACCCGGGCTGGCCTCTATGCCCAAGGACGAGCTCGCAAGCGCAAGCGCCCTTTGCAGCAGCACGTTGCCCAAGTTGACGTACTCGTCTTTCGCCGACACGCCCTTTAATGAGGTCTTCGCGTAACCTTTTCTGGAGAAGTAGAGGTCGTAGGAACCATAGGCCACGCTCAGGCTGAAGTAACCGTCCCAGCGCGTGTAGGTCGTCAGAAGGAGCGCGTTTCCCGAGTATACGCGCACCTCGACGTTGTCCAGACCGGCACCGCCCTCATCCACGACCACACCGCAGATGTTCGAGTACTGCGTCGTCGCTGCGAACACCTGCGCAGCGGATAAAGAGAGGAGTAGAACCAAGCAACATAGATGTGTCGCATTCGAAGGAACCGTCGAACCCCCCTCACGCCTCAGGCCTGCGAGGGAGTCCGTCTGCGCGGCCATCTTCTTAGATTCCATTGCCCCCTTCCTCTCAGGACCGCGACCTGGATGTACAATATAACAGTTTTTCAAAATTCGACCACAGTCTTGTCAGAATCCCAAATAGGTTGGAAGACATCACCACTGGCGAAGCCATTCGCCGACGTGGAGCGAAAGTACTTCTGGGGCCCTTTCCCCCGTCGAAGGTATGAAGAAGATAGTTAACATGCCGTTTCTCTAATATGCAGGCGGTCAGGTTCGTGAGGATCGAGGACGATGATGCAGAGAGGCACGATGGGCCTTAACAACATGGGACCATCACGCTATGTTTATTACCTAACAGAAACACATCTTTGATGTCCAGATGTCCTTGAGGGGTAGCGATGTCGCGGGGCTATCAGGGTGATACACTTGTCCTACGGCGCACGACCATTCAAGTACCTGATCGGATGGCTGATCGCGGGCACGAGGGGTGGCGTGACCCGTGCCCACATAATAAGGGCTCTTAGGGAAACGCCGCAGAACGCCAACCAGCTCGCGAACCTGCTCAGGGTGGACTACAGGACCATAAGACACCACCTCGAGGTCCTCGAGAAAAACGGCTTGATAGTCTCGACCGGGGACAAATATGGCGTGACCTACTTCCTGTCCCCGGAAATGGAGGAAAACTACCAACTATTTGAGGACATTTGGAACAGAATTGGGAAAAGACAAAATAAGGAGAGGGCGGGTGAAGATACGCAATGACTAGGAGGTCGGAAGCATGGCCGGTGCTGGCGCTGACGGTCTTGGCCTTGGTTATCCTGATCCCGACGTTTCTGATCGCCGTCCGCCTGCCTCAGCGCCCCAGATTCAGAGACGTCACCATACCTTGGGACATAGAGCTTTTCTACGTGGTCAAAACGCTCCTATCGACCGCTAACCTCCTGTTGCTCATTTGCCTGGCGATCATCTACGTCGACATCTACAGGAGGACCGGCTCCGAGTTCACGGTCGGCCTGATAATATTCGCCATAGTTCTGCTCTTCTACGCGCTCACGGAGAACCCCTTGTTCCACCAACTCTTCGGATTCCGCGCCATCGGCTTGGGACCCTTCGCCATGCTCCCGGACGCGTTCACCTTTGTGGCTTTGGTCGTCCTGCTATATCTAACTGTAAAATATTGAGACGGCTAGGCAATTTTCCGCTGGTGTACAACGCCTTAGCGCGCTAGTTGTTTGAGATTTTCAAAATATTTATTAATGTTTAATAATAGCTAGATCTGGCGTGAAAACGCGAGTTGAAAGCCAACAGTGCCTTGCCGACGCCCAAAATTCTCCCAAGCTACCTTTCGTCGCGCCTCGTTGTCTACATCCGAAACTACAGGGTGCTTGACTGGAGGGCTTACGTTGGCATGGCCACGTTCGGCTTCGCCCAAGGCCTGGGCGTCTTTGTCGCGCAAGACAGCATCCACGTTTTCCTAAGGTTTATGGCGACGGTGTTTTTGTACCTCGCGTTCTCCTTTTCGATCAACAACTGTTTCGACGCGGGTTGTGACGCGCTGCGAGAAGAAAAGCTTGCAAAGAATCCTTTAGCCGCCGGCTTGGTTGGATTCAGGGAGGGCCTGGCCTTGTCTTTGTGCGCTGCAATTGCAGGGTTATCCTTGGTTTACCTGTGGTTTGGTGGTTGCCTGTTGACATATCTCTCGCTTACCCTTCTGGCAGGTGCCTACTCGATGCCTCCCCTGAGGTTGAAATCCGTACCGTTGATGGACCTGGTTTCGCACGGCTTGTTTTTCGGGGCGCTGCTTTACCTCTACGGATATGGGGCATCGGCCTCTGGGGGACTCGGCCCTGAGGCAGTGCTCATGGGGGCTTCGACCTTCATGTACTCAACCACGCTCGAGCTCAGAAATCACCTCGATGACCTTCAGACAGACATTAGCTCGGGGGAGAGAACCACCGCCTGCTGGCTTGGACACCGTAGGTCCGTAGGACTCTTGAAGACGCTCTTGTTGTTCCACTGGATGTTCCTAGCAGGGGTTTCCTTTGCGGTGCGCGCCAGCTTCGTGGTGCCATTCATCGCGATCGCGGCCCTTATCGGCTCGAAACGGTTGAAGCTGAGCCGCTACCTGAGGTTGGCAGACGCATGCACGTGCGCTGTATATCTTGCTTTCCTCTTGGAGAACTCGACATGGCTTTCCGTCCGAGGGATGTGAGCTCTTGAAGATAGCCCTGTGCAGCGATTACTTCTACCCGAAGATGGGCGGCATCACGATACACGTGGAGAACTTGGCGAGGTCCTTGGAGAGGAGAGGTCACGAGGTGCTCGTGGTGACGAAGGAGGCAAGGTTTGATGAAAAGCTGCACGGTTTGAGTGTGGTCAGGATCGGATCCCTTTTCCGCAGCTCGCAGACCTTGGACATACCGTACACGGACGAGCTGGAAGAGGTCCTGAGGAACGAGAGGCCAGACATAGTACACGCCCATCACGCTTTCTCGCCGATATCTCTGTTTTCGCTCTCGGTAAGCAAGAGGCTGGGGATAAGGACCGTTTTGACCAACCACTCGATACAATTCATGTACGATTTCGACTACCTCTGGAGGCCTTCATCCTTCTTGCTTTTCCCCTTTAGGCAGTACATCGGCAACGCTGACAGCATAATAGCCGTGAGCAGGGCAGCGGCCACCTTCATCTCCTACTTCACTAGCAAGGATGTTGAGGTCATTCCCAACGGGGTGAACGTCGGTGAGTTCAACCCCGGGACCAAGGAGTTCGACGGCAGGAGCGTACTTTTCGTCGGCAGGTTCGTGTACAGAAAGGGTTTGCACCTTCTCTTGGAGGCCATGGGGCGAGTTGTGGAGAGGAACGAGGAGGCGAGGTTGACGATAGCTGGCTCCGGATACCTGAGCCCTATTTTGAAGATGCTCGTAAAAGCCTCGAACCTCCAACACAACGTCTCGATAAAGGAGAGCCCACCTAGGGATGAGGTTATCAGGCTTTACCAAAAGTCAAACGTCTTCGTGCTGCCCTCCGTCTTCGGCGAGTCGTTCGGGGTCGTGCTCTTGGAGGCCATGGCCTCCAAGACGCCCATAGTGGCAACTGCCCAAGGCGGCGTAGGAGAGGTGGTGAAGCACATGGAGACGGGGCTGCTGGTGGGGAGGAACAGGGTTGATGGCTTGGCAAAAGGCATAGCAAATCTGCTCGAGGACAAGCACCTTTCGAGGAGGCTTTCCTCAAGGGCCTTTGAGGAGGCTAGGAGATACGACTGGGGTTTGGTCGCAGAGATGGTGGAGGGGGTTTACGAGAGGACCTTGGATGGCCTTTGACTCCGTTCGGACAGAGTCGTGCCTGCAGCGCTCGCAGTGCATCGAGGACATAAGTGCGACCACTACAGGAAAGGCGATACGGAAGGTAACAGCCTTTAATTACGTACCTAGGTGTCTGAGCTCATGCCTGACGGTAAGCCGAAGGTGACGCTCAACCGCTTCAACTCACCGAGGGGTTCGCTTTGCACGTGTATGCCGAAGTACGCGCTGAACCCATACCTGGGCAGGTGTGGGCACGGGTGCGTCTACTGCTACTCGGTGAAGTTCCCGGGCTTTCGTGGAGACGCGCGGCCAAGGCTCTCGTTGGTCGAGAACATCGAGGAGATGGCCAAGAACACCAGGTCCAAGCTTCCGGTCATGATATCTCCAGCAACGGATCCGTATCAGCCCTTGGAGTCGCGATTTATGATAACGCGAAGGTGCGTTGAGGTTCTAGGCTCCCATGGCTTCCCGCTGCTCGTAGTTACCAAGTCTTCACTGGTGACGAGGGACATCGACATCCTGAGGGGGACCAAGGCCGTGGTTGCGATGACGGTGACGACGCTCAGCGACGAAAAGGCGAGGGTGATCGAACCAAACGCGCCGCCTCCCTCCGAGAGGATCGAGGCGCTCGAGAGGATGGCCGACGAGGGGATAGCAGCGGTTGCGAGGATAGACCCGTTGATACCGACTTTCAACGATGGAGATGTCGAACTGGAAGACCTGGTGAGGGCGCTGGCGGGGGCTGGCGTGAAGCACATCACCGTGTCAACGTTGAAGCTCGTGAGGGGTTCTGCATCCATGATCAGGCGGGCCGACCCCGAGCTCCTCCGCAGGCTCTGGCCGCTTTACCGACGTGGGACCTGGATACAGGGGTACAGGTACCTGCCGGTCGAGCTCAGGAGGAGCATCGTCGCAAGGGCGAGGAGCATCGTGCTCAGGTCGGGGATTACGTTTGGAACCTGCAGGGAGGGTTTCTCTGGCCTGAACACGTCGTTGTGCGATGGCACGGCCTACTGCAGGGGGCAGGGTTTATTGCGCGGATCCTCCGGTGGCGATGGATTTTTGCTAGGTGGTGAAATCGGCACCGGGGCCGGTAGCAGGAAGTAGAAGACGAGTTAAGCGCACGCCGAAAACCGCTGCGGTTATCAAGCTTTAGCCCCCAGGCTCGATGCCACGATAATCTCTTCTGAAAAACAAAACGTAATAAGCCGAAGAGGCTCCGTTAGATGCGATGAAGGTTCTGTTAATTCCGAGGAAACAGATCGAGGGCATCGTTTCGATGGGGGAGATCATGGGCGCTGTGGAGGAGGCCTTCAGGTCGAAGGGCCTTAAGAAGGCGCAGATGCCGCCCAAGCTCTACGTGAACTTCCCAGGAGGAGATTTCAGGTCGATGCCGTGTTACGTGCCCGAGCTTGGGCTTGGATGCATCAAGGTTGTAAGCGTACACCCGAACAACCCAGCCATATACGGATTGCCCAGCGTCATCGCGACGATAATACTCATAGACCCGGAGAGCGGGAGGCCGCTGGCGGTCATGGACGGAACTTGGATAACTGGAATGCGCACGGGAGCTGCAGGTGGGATAGCCGCTAAGTACCTCGCCAGGGGGGGCTCAAGGGTTGTCGGGATGGTCGGTGCCGGAGTTCAGGCGAGGACCCAGCTCATGGCGCTGAACGAGGTGTTGAACATAGAGGAGGTCAGGGTCTTTGCGAAGACTGTGGAGGAGTGCGAGAGGTTCAGGGAGGATATGACGGACCTCGGTTTGAGGATAGAGGTCGAGGAGCGTATTGAAAAAGCCGTCGCGGACTGTGACGTTTTGGTCACGACCACTCCCGTAACGCGGCCGATAGTGAAAGACGAGTGGGTAAGTGAGGGCACGCACATAAACGCCATAGGCGCCGACGCACCGGGCAAGGAGGAGCTGGAACCTGGCATACTGAAGAGGGCCAAGGTAGTCGTTGATGACCTTGAGCAAGCCTGCCATTCTGGCGAGGTCAATGTTCCCCTGTCTAAAGGTCTGATAAAGAGGGAGGATATCTACGGCGAGCTGGGCGAGATCATAGTTGGCAAGAAGGTTGGGAGGACATCCGAGAAGGAAATAACGGTGTTTGATTCGACTGGCTTAGCCATAGAGGATTTAGCTGCGGCGGCAGTTGTTTATAAAAGGGCAAAGGAGGCCAACCTGGGCGCGGAGATCGACTTGCTTTAGACTACAAACGAGGGGTTCGGAGAAGCATTTTCTATCTACCTTTTGGGAGACCTGCCAGTCCGAAGGAGAGACTATTTTTACAAAACTGTCCAACAATGTACAACTCCCACCCCCTTTGCAAGAGTGCCGGTGAGAAGCATGAAAGCAAGCGGAAGTATCTCGCCGCACAAAGGCTGGTTTAATGTCTTCTGAGTAAAAAAAACTCTGGATATTGGCTTAACGATTCCCGCATGATTCGCGCATAGCTCTGTGAAATCACAATTAAGGCCCTCCTCGTTAAACCTGTAGGGTAGAGAGCGATTAGTACTTGATGACCTTAGAGACAGATAAAAGAAAAACCTTTAAACTATAACTTATAGCTTATAGCGATGGCTAGTACCATACAGATAAAGCGTCGAAACCTAAGGTTGTTGGAAGCGTTGAAGAAACGCATGAATTTGAAAAGCTACGACGAGGTTATTGAGCGGCTGCTTGAGGATAAGGTTGGTGTACCGAGCGACATGTTCGGCGTAGATAGGGGGAGGATTTCAAGGTTTACGGAGAAAGATAGGCTGGAAGATAGAGATTGATCGTATCCGATAGTTACGCGTGGATCGAGTATTTCCTGGGCAGCGACTCCGGGAGGATCGTGAAGGATTACGTCGATGCCGGGGAGTTGGTCACCCCGTCCATTGTGCTGGCTGAGGTCGCGAGGAAATACCTGCGCGAGGGCATGAAAGAAGAGGATGTTGCCAGAAGGCTTAGCTTTATTGAGGTTAGTAGTGTCGTGAAGGAGATTGACTCGGAGTTAAGCGTAGCGGCGGCAAGGGCCTACTTAGAGCTTTATGAGAAGGCGAGGGCAGAGGGACTTAAAAAACCCAGCCTAACAGATGGCATCGTGTTAGCTACGGGAAGAACACTTAAAGCCAAAATAATTACCGGAGACGAGCACTTCAAAGGGTTAGATGAAGCAGTATACATAGGTTGACAACACGCGCTTTGAAAGTTTTTCCCTACATCAGACTTTCCAAGCTCTATGTTTATCGCGCGCCGCTATTGTTTAGCGCGGAGGAAACCAAGAAAAATGATTATACTGAGAACGAAGATTTGTGCTTGACGAGGTTGAGCTGGAGCTGATGAAGAGCGACTCGCCCCTGAAGCTGGAGAACAAGGAGGATGTCGAGCTTGTGAGGAGAGTGGACCTGTGAGATACTGCTGAGTGGAATGCTAAGTCTTTCAAGAATAGAGATAGACGAGCTATGGTGAGCGAGGAGAACAGGGCAACATGGGAATACGTAATCGACTCCGTTGGACATCTACAACCAAGGTGTTTGTTTTTGAGAAACCTATCTGGGCCAAAGGTTTTAATAGAGTATTAGTATGTATTTTTATGGTTATCGAAAATGATAACTTTAAATACACAAATCTTGTGAAGCGTCTTGAGGACCGTATGAGAAGCGACAGGTTCATCAGGGTCTTGGAGGAATCTAAGAACAGCGTTTTTTCCCTAGGCGATCTGGTGAGGGCCCTTAATAAAGATGAAAAATACGTGAAGGTTTTTCTGAATAGGCTGGTGAAGAAGGATCTTCTGGTTAGGATTGAGCGAAACAAGTACTCGTTGCCGAACCAGAACCCCTTCAGCGTGGCCTCCCTTCTTGTTTTTCCGTCTTATGTTTCCTTTATTTCAGCTTACTCTTATTACGATTTGACTACTCAAATTCCTTCAACAATTTTCATAGTGAGCCTGAGACAGAAGAAAGAGGTCCTGTACGGTAGTTATAGGATTAGGTTTGTCAAATTTTCGAGAAAAAGGTTTTTTGGGTATTTAAGAGAGTACGTGGAGGGTAAGACTGTTTTTATGGCGGAGGTTGAGAAAGCGATTTTAGACAGCCTGTTCCTTCCAAAGTATTGTCCCGTACTTGAAACCTTCTCGGCTTTGAGAGAGGCAAAGCTAGACTATGAGAGGCTCTTGGAGTATGTTAAAAAATTCAACTCAAGGATAGTTGCGAAAAGACTAGGGTTCCTGCTGGATTCTACTGGCACAGACCTTTACGATTCCTTAAAACACCTGATTGATAAAAATTATGAGGTGCTCAACCCCCTTAAGCCTCCTGCAGGCAGGAAGGATAGGAGATGGGGGCTTATAGTTAACGAGGTGCTTGAGTAGTGCTCGACAGAAGACAGCTCCAAGAATTAACCAAGGTTTCCGGATTCAACCTTTGGCAAACGGAGAAAGACTACTTGCAGCATGTTTTTCTTTTGTTTCTTTCAGCTGAATCCAAGGGGGAGTTCGTGTTTAAAGGTGGCACAGCCTTGCAAAAAGTTTACGGGTTGAATAGGTTTAGCTTAGACTTGGATTTTACCTCTAGGAACGATAATGAGGAGGAGATCGTGAAAAGAGTTGTGATGGATATTATAGATTTTGGCTTTGCTGCAGAAGTTTTCAGGGTGGAGAAGTTTAAAGGAATAAGTAAAAATTTAGCCCTGAGGATCAAGGGTCCCTTGTTTAACGGTTCTGACAGAAGCGTTGCCCCGTTAAGAATAGAGGTTAGCCGGAGAAGGGACATGGTTTTAGGGCCGGAGGTAAAGGAGGTTGTGCCGATATATCCTGATATAAGACCATATCTGCTGCAGGTAATGAAACCGGAGGAGATTCTCGCAGAAAAAGTTAGGGCAATCCTTTATCGTGGAAGAGCCAGTGACCTTTACGATCTATGGTTTTTAATCAGGAAGGGAGTTAAGATTGATTTGGGATTGGTCAACAACAAATTAAGCTACTATAAGATGACTTTTGACGTGAAGGAGTTTAGAAAGAACGTTCTAGGAATGGAGAAAATGTGGATGGAGGAACTGAAACCGATAACGACTTTTGTCCCAGCCTTTAAGAAGGTTATCGAGGACATAGAGCCCTTTTTCTCTAATAAAGCGGATTGACGAGAATTAGCGCGCGTCGAGCTTGGTGCGTATACTATGCTCTATCAGGAAGTTCGTAGGGGAAGAGTCGTTCGTCTTTGTGACATTTTTCCTCCGGACACCGGTAATAGCTACCTATTGACGCATTGATCGATACTGGCAGCCCATCACCCGCCCGTTAACGGCCACGCGCGCGCCCATGCTAGTGATGTTAATAAATAACTAGCCGTAATGTTATGCCATGCCGTATTTCGCAGACCTCTTGCTCCAAGAGCTCCGTTCAAAAAGGGAAGAAGTATTTAGAATATTAAAAGCCTCGGAGCTTTTCTTGAAGAAGTATAGAGAGCTTTTCAGCAGGAGATGGCTTCAGCTTGACGGCATAGAGGAAAATCTTGAAAACGTTTACGCTGTGGATAGTAGCAACGACGAAGTCGCGTTATCCGGCGGGGGAGTTATATTGTTCACTAGGTCGCTGGCCTTAGCGCCTAATGGGTGCGAGGTTAGGAGGCTTAGGCTTGACGCGTTCTATCCTAAGCGCGTTCACATGTACGAGGAGTATCGTCGGCTAATCAGAGAGTACATGGAGCATGAGGCTGCGCTCAAGGCGATTGAGGAGGGGGCCAAGTACGTTTTGATAGATGGCTCGCTTTACGGTCGAATGCTCCATGTACTCTACGAGCTTGACATAGAGGGCAGGGAGAGTTTCATGCTGGAATATGTAAGGAAGTATGGTGAGCTGCTTTCTGAGGCGAGGTCCAAGGGAGTGATTCTGGTTGGAGTAAGCAAGGATTCTAGGTCAACCTTGTTCAAAGAAGAGGTCCTGTGGAGGGAGGTTGTGTCTCATGCTTTGAAGCGGGAGGACATCAATATTCTAGGCGAACTATGGGGTGAGCTGCAGACGAATCCCCGTAAAACCATGGAGAAGCTAAGGCGCATGGTCAAAGAGGGCTCGGTGGACGATTATGTTTACTGGCTTTTCGAGGAGGCGAGGTCGGCGGTGCCCGACTCCAAGATTATTTCGCTTCTCTCCCTTGAACCAGGTTTCTCCACACCTCTTCATCTCAGGGTTGACAGGGTCTACATTGGAACGATCCTCCTAATACTCAGCGAGGATGAGGGGACGCTGCTCCAGAAGCTTGTAGGCTCGTTCCAAAAGTCGGCTGATAAGCAGGGGTGTGAGTTTGAAACCCTCGCGGTTGAAGTCGTTCGGAATCTTAAAAAGTACCCTAGCGTCGTAACTTTTTACACCGTGTTGGAGAAGGGTGATGACCCCATACGGGTGGACATCGCCTTAAGCGACTCAAAAGCTTTGCCGGCAGATGGAAGGTTCCTGTCCGAGGTGCCGGAGGAGGTCCACGGGGCTTTAGGGCTCCTAAGGTCCCTTTACGCGGGGGTAAGAGGGTACAACGTGCTGCTCTTGGAGGCTGATAGAAAGGTTAAGATGTCTGTCGAGACCATTAAAACCTACACCGAGATGTTAACGAGGGAGTACGGGGAGTTACTGTTCCACTCAAGGGGTGAGAGACGTGTCTTCTACCCTTAAGCCCGTCGGCAGGATCGTGGGGGAGGCCACTCCTGACAGCTTCGTATTCGTTGCAGCAAGGGAGGAGCATCCGTCAAAGTATGAGTATGTGACTGTGAAGTCAAGGGAGATAGTGGATGGTGCAGTCAGAGAGGTAGACGTTCTTGCGCAGGTCACCGGCCTCGTCTCCAGGAGCGCGGTTTTCAGGTCTGAGCTGGACCTTCGGGCTCTTGAACGAGCTTACAACGCAGGGGTTGACGATTCTAATGTCCTCTGCACCGCGAGAACGCTGGGCTTTCTGGTGGAGGAAGGCAGTAGGATACAGGTGTTCTTTCCCAGGCGTGCAATATTCCCAGGTAATCAGGTGTACCTTGCCCCGGACGACTTTGTCAGAAGGTTCTTCTCATACCCAAGCGAAGAAGGCCTGCACATTGGCCATCTTCTCACCCGTCCCTCGGTCGAAGTCAACGCGAGTCTCAACGGTTTCAGGAGGCACGTGGCGGTCATAGCGCAGACAGGAGCGGGAAAGTCTTATACTGTAGGGGTTATGCTCGAGGAACTGCTCAGGCTGGGTGGAACGGTTGTCGTTATAGACCCTCATGCTGACTATGTTTTCCTGAGCCGAACTGGGGACATGAGGAGGCATGAACATTCCAATCGCATACAGGTCTTTCGAAACCCTTTCAGCAGCGGAAGGTACAGCTCGAAAGAGCTCGATAATATTCATGACTTGGTCTTCAGGTTCTCCGAGCTGGACGGAGATGCTGTCTCGCAACTCGCAGGTATTCCTGAGGGCTGGAGTCACGTGCGGAAGGCGATACGCACAGCCGTCAGAGAGTTGAAGAGCGCAAGCTCAAATTACACGCTCTCCGACCTCATAGCTAAGCTTGAGGAGAATGCTCAGAAAGGCGAGCCTGAAGATCAGAGGGCTGCTTCGCGCGCAATCACCCACTTGGAGAAGTTGAGAAAGTTTGTCAAAGTCTTCGGGGACAGGTCGACATCCATTAAGGATGAAGTCTTGAAACCCGGCAGAATATCTGTTCTGGATCTCTCAGGCCTTAGAGACGCGGCCCAGGACTACATTGTGAACAGGGTGCTGGAAGAGGTGTTCAGCCTGAGGCAGAGGGGAGAGTTCGAATGGCCCGTCTTCGTTGTCGTGGAGGAGGCTCACAGGTTTATACCGAATACGGATGGTAAGGAGGGAGGTGAGAAAATGTCCTCCCACACGATTAGAACCGTAGTCTCTGAAGGGAGGAAGTTCGGCGTTTTCCTAATACTCGTCACGCAGAGGCCGAGTAAGATAGACCCGGATGCATTAAGCCAATGCAACAGCCAGATAATACTCAGGATAACGAACCCCAGGGATCAGAATGCCGTAGCGGAGGCGAGTGAACGATTAGGCAAGGAGCTCATGGAAGACCTTCCCGCTCTAAACGTCGGTGAAGCAGTAGTAGTGGGGGAGCTCACTAGGATCCCTGTGGTCGTGAAGGTTAGGAAGCGTTTGACCAGAGAGGGCGGCGCAGACATAGATTTGGTTGAGACCCTACGCCAGTTCCATAGGGGGGAAGACGCCGTATTCGGAGGGAAGGTTAACCCGCCTAGGACAGGCTCATACTCGGAGGTGTGACAATCCTGAGAGACGTTAGGGTTGTTCACGTTGCCGACAGTCACCTCGACCCGAAACTCACGTTCTTGGGGCCAAAGGTGTATGAGAGAAGACAGGACTTTATGAAATCCTTTATGAGGGTTGTCGAATATGTTGTAGAGACGAAGCCGCACGTGCTCATAATAGCAGGAGACCTTTTCGACTCCATAAACCCGAGGAACCCTGTTAGGACCTGTGTTCTCCAGGCCATCAGGAGAATCCGCTCAGAAGGTGTTAAGGTTTTCTCCGTAGCCGGTAACCATGATTCACCTAGGTCCCAGGAGGAGGGTATGTCTCCGCTCAGCGAGCTTGAGGCGTCTGGCTACATGACCTTCTTCTCCTCGCCACGGGATTTTAAAGTGGAGCATCTGCAGGTTGAGGGTCTGGATATTGCTGTAACAGGCATCTCGTTTGACCACTCGCTTAACCCGAACGTGGATCCTTTGCAACATTACAATCTCAAGATGCCCACCGAAGGAGACGTAAACATAGCGGTGATGCACTATAACTTCACAGGCTTCAGAATACCTAAGCATTGGGAGGCGCCGACCATTCTGTCTAAAAGCCTGCCTGAAGAACTGGATTATTTGGCCCTAGGGCACATACACTCCAGTGGAAGCATGCGCATGGGCAGGACGCTTATAGCCTATCCCGGGAGCACCGAGAGGAGGAGCTTTAACGAGGAGGAGGACGCGAAGAAGGGTTTCCTAGACGTGACGCTGCGTCACGACGGTGGGGCGGAAGCAAGGTTCATCGAGGTTCCCGCCAGACCGCTTAAAACGTTCGAGGTTGTTTTCGATGAGAAGGTTGAAAACCCTGTTGAGCACGCATTGGGATCGGTTGAGAATGGGCCAGAAACCCTGGCCCGTCTGGTCGTCAGAGGGAGCCTGCCTTTGGACAGGATCAGGGATTACAGCAAGGCGGAGCTCCTCAAACGTCTTGAAAACAGGTTCTTCTACACGCTGATTGACGACTCGGAGCTGAAGTGTCTGTTCAGGGAGGTGAAGCTGAGCACTAGCCTCACGGGGCCTGTGGAGGCTTACAGGAAGGCTGTGGAAGCCCATATCGAGAAGGCTGGCGAAGAGGAGAAGAGGATACTGGATAGGGCTCTCAGCCTAGGTATTACGATGCTAGAGGAGATGGGGGCGTGGTAGTGATAAGACGCGTCAGAGCGGTGAACTTCAGGAGGCTCGATTTAAAGGAGCCTCTGGAGCTTGAAAGGGGGGTGGTCTTCATCAAGGGTAGTAATGAAGCCGGGAAGTCCACGCTCATTGAGGCGATATTGTTCGGCGTGTATGGTGACTACAGAATAGTTGGCAGCCTAAGGGGGAATCCTCAGGCAGGATACTCGGATGTGATAAGCCACCACGCCCGGAAGGCAGTAGTGGAGGTTGAGTTCGAGGTTGACGGGAAGGCCTATAGGGTTGAGAGGAGTCTTGAGAGAACAAGGGACAGCATATCGCAGAGCACGGCGAGGCTTATTGAAATAACGGAGAATGGTGAAAAGCTTGTTGCCTCAACTGTGAGTGGTGTTAACGAGCAGATCGTGAAACTACTCAGGGTTTCGTGGCGAGAGATGCTTACGACGAACGTTGTTGCGCAGAAAGACCTTGAGCGAATAATCCGCATGAGGGGCGATGACAGAGAGAGGGTGGTGAACCTCATGATGGGCTTGGAGGCCTACAACAGGGCGACGGACAGAATTGAAGAGGAGCGTAGGGAGCTACAGGGTAAAGCTGAGACCTCTAAAGCCAGGTTGGAGGAAGTCAAAAGGACTATTGCCATCCTCGAGGAGCAAAAGAGGAACGTCTCATCGTGGCGGGAGGAGTTAGCTAGACTTGAAGGCAATCTACCGGATTTCCTGAAGCGCGAGGAGCTCGACAGAAAAGCTGTGGAATACCTGGAGAGGCTTTCAACCACCCTTAAGCAGAAAAGCGATTTGGAAAAGGACTTAAGCAATGTTGAGAAAAGATTGGCTGATTTACAAGAACAGTTAAACTATTTTTTGAAGAAGAAGCCTGAGGTGGAAGCGGATATTCAGAATTTGAAGGCCAGGTCTTCAGAATACTCCGGTGTTGAAGGAAGGGTGCTTCAACTCGAGAATGAGGTGAACAGGATTGCTGAAGCCATGAAGAGCCTCAAGATGCCTTTATGGGCTAAGGCTGGGGCTTTAATCCTCATTGCCGGAGGTCTCGCACTCACCCTGTTAACACCCTTATCTCTTCTGCTAGCAGCCACGGGAGTGTTCTTAGGGATAGGGGGCATGGTGGTCAAAGCCAGACGGAGAGAAGAGTTTTACAAGAAGAGGAACCGGGTGGAAGGTGAACTCGCTGGGCTGAAGCTGGGTTTCGAAGCCCTTAAGAGGAGCGAGGAAGATCTCAAGAGGCTTAACGAGGAGGCGCAGACACTCTCAAGCAATATAGAGAGGTTCGAAAAACAGCGCGATGAGCTGAAGTCACGTGCTGAAGAAGCTAAGGAGAAGCTTTCAACGATTTCTCCACCGTCTGTTCCCAAGGAACTCGTTGAACAATTTGCGGGTTTAGAGCTGAACTCTTATGAGGCCGTCGAGGATGCGAAACAAGGTTACGCTGAGAAGTTTAAGAAGGATTATGAAAGTAGGGTTAGAGTCGAAGCCTCTATAAGGGAGCTTAAGGGGAGGATAACGGAGGCAGAGAAACAGGTTGCCCAATTGGACGCGCTTAAAAAAGAGTTCGAGAGGACAAGTAGAGAGCTGGAGGGCCTCAGCTTCGAGGTCGAGGCTCGGAAAAGATCTGTGGAGCTTATGCAAGAAGTCTCTAAGATGATGCGGGAATCCTTTGCCCCCAGCGTGGAGGAATATATGAGCTGGGCTGTCTCCCATTTCACCGGAGGGAGGTACAAGGCTGTGAGGCTTGACCCGAATACGTACGATGTGGAGGTCTATGACGCAGAGGCTGGAAGCTGGCTGAGGAGGGACATCTACAGCGGTGGGACGAATGACCAATTCCTCCTAGCGCTTCGAATAGCTTTTACACTATCCCTGCTGCCGAGCGCGAAAGGTGTTTATCCAAGATTCCTAGTCCTCGACGAACCCCTGGGTTCCTCCGACGCCGAGAGGAGAAACAGGATCATAGAGTTTCTTGCAGGCGAGTTGACGAGGTTTTTCGACCAGCTCTTGATCATAACGCACGTAGATGTGGAGGAACCGCCGGGCTCTAGAGTTATAGTACTGGAAGACGGGAGAGTTTCCAGATTTCGCGTGGTTGGAGGTGACGAGGAACTAGGAGTTGAACAATAAATTTATGCTGCAAGAAGATCAAAAGCTTGAGGGACACCCATGGCGTGCACGGCGCTGGAAGGACCAAGTAGACAAAGAATGGTAATTGTTAAGACGGTTTGCAGATCCCGTTTCTAGACGTCAGGTACGACTCGCTACGACCATCCGGACAGCGGCTTGAAACGTTCTAAAAAAATTTCCTCCTAAAGGGGTAAACTTTATAAAATAGTTTCCTCCTGATTAACCAAATGGACTTAAAGACATACATGCTGACGAAAAAGGAGAGCATAAGGGGCCTGCAAGTCCATGAAAGGGCGATCGAAGCTAGAAAGAGCAAGAATTTCATAACGTCGATCATAGGCCCGAGGAGAGCTGGGAAAACCTACTTCGTCTACGACTTGATCAGGAGGGCAGGTCTTGGAGAAGAGGATTTCGTCCTAATAAATTTTGAGGAACCTTTGGAGATAAGGGAGCTGGACGAGGCCATCGTAGAGCACCATGAAATATACGGTAGGGAGCCCACTTACATCTTCCTTGACGAGGTTCAGAGCTTCAAGGATTGGGAGAAACATGTTTACTCCTTGTATGAAAGGAAAAAATACTACCTGTTCGTCACTGGTTCATCATCAAGGCTCTTAAGCAGGGAGATAGCGACGCGGCTCAGGGGAAGGGCCATCCCATTATACGTTTTCCCATTCTCCTTCAAAGAGGTTTTGAAGATAAACGGGTTGGAGTTAAAAAAATACTACAGCTACTACGAGGAGGCTAAGATGAGGCATTTACTATCATCCTGTTTGAAACGCGGGTTCTTCCCGGACGTGGTTCTAGGAAACATAGATCCATTCGACTTTTTCAAGGAATACCTCGACCTCGTGATCTACAGGGACATCGTAGACAGGTTTGGAATAAGAAACAGGCATTCCCTCAAAGCTTTTCTTAAATCCTGCATATCCTCAAACACCTCTCCTTTCTCAGTCCACAAGGTCTTCAACTCGTTGAAGTCCCAAGGGGCAAAGGTCAGCAAGAAGACTCTCTATGCTTTCCAGAAGATCGTTGAAGACATTAACTTCGGATTCTTCCTCAGAAAGTTCGAGTGGAGCAGGAGGAAGATCGAGCTTAGTATGCCCAAATTCTATTTGGTTGATAATGCGATTTACACCTACTTCGAACGCGAAGACGCTGGAAAACTCTTGGAGAACATCGTTTTCCTAGAGCTGGTTAAGAGAGGCTTTAAGCCGAATGAAAATCTCTTCTATTGGAGAGATCTTCAAGGGGATGAGGTGGATTTCATTCTAAAGGAAGGAAACAGAGTATCAAGCCTAATCCAAGTTACGTATGCTTCCGATAGGGATGAAATCAAAGAGAGGGAAATCAAACCTTTAATTAAGGTGAGCACGGAACTGGAATGCAACAACTTATCTGTAGTAACGTGGAGCTATGAGGAAGATTTAAGGCTTGAAAACAAGAGGATAAGGTTTACGCCGCTGTGGAAATGGTTAACGACATGACTTTAACCAATGGTATTCCCAATTTCTGAAAAAAACCTAGAATTCCTTCCTTTAATGTGATTTTCTTCAAATAAACTCCAAGCACTTTACGCACAGAGGTTTTGGGCAAAGCCTGATCACCTGATCCTCCCTGAGCTGCTTAAGAGATCCTTCATCCTCGCGCTCATTTCCCTCGAATCCTCATCCTTTGGGAAGAACACTCTAAGGGATGCTCTTAAAGCGCGCGCTAATCCTCCTTAGTCGGTAAGGGTGAAGACTGCTAATGAACTCTCTTTCAGTCTCATCGAAACCCTTTCCAGACCCAGCGCGCGCTTTAAGTCGCTTTGGTTTTTAAATTTCTATCGGCTTACCAACCTTCGGCTCAACTGTTTTAATTTTCGTCGATTTGAACAGCTTAGGATATTCGGTATGTACTGGGATGATCATTTTAGGTTTAACATCCTTTATTATATCCATTATATCCTTCTTTGAAGCGTGCCCAGAAGCGTGTAACTGATAGAATTTTAATTTGAAATGTTTGATCCAGTTCTGCATAACTTCAACCTCTATGTCCTCCTCTGAGTATGGCTCGCTCATCGAATGGATAAAAAGACTTCCTGAAAGTGGCCTAATGTCAATAAGCTCTGCGAAGGAATAGAAAGAAAGATGCAACAGAAACTTGCTTTGCTGCCTTTGTATATCCTCTGCTGTTATCATTTTGTCCATAAAGCCTCTCTCCCATGCGAAGTAGTCTCTCTCATCATACTTTCCGCTCGCCTTCTTCTTGTAATAAACCAGAATGTTTTCGTCTTTCAGGGGGTCCGGCAACCCCAGTTTTTCACTGACTTTGTCAAACAAGTATGCTGTTTTCGAAGAAATGACAAGCCTTCTGTTGTTTCTAACAGCCATTTCATACAGTGTCTTAAATCTATCAATATCCCTGCTGTAAGAAGATGCTATTACCAACTTTCTGCTAGCTTTCAGTAGTCTGGTTCCAATGGCAAGCACCTGTTTTTCTGTATAAAGCTTCCTGTTTTCAGCCGGGGCAACTCTAGTCCCTTCCGAGATCATCACCTTCGGCTCTGATTCCTTAGCTTTTTGAATAAAATCTTCTGTCATACTGCTCATCGGGCCGTGTTTTCTTATATCTCCTGTATAAACTATTGCGCCATCGTCCGTGTGGACCACAAAGCCGTAAGCTCCGGGTATTGAGTGGTCGACATGGATAGGCTCGATTTCCAAATGATCCAAGTCCTCGATTTTATCACCCGTTTTGAAAAGGTGATAGTCATGCGTTCCATAAGCCGTTGAAATACCCGTTTCTTCCTCAGCTTCAATAAACTTTTTCGTCCCATGCCCACAGTAAACTGGTATTGCAGGATCAACAAAACAAATATGTTGCATATGGTCAAAGTGAGCATGCGACAGGAATATGGCATCAATTCTTGGCTTGCAATACTTTAAGTTTGTATCTTTTAGCATTTTCTTAGAGTAAATGCCCTTTATTTTCGGCAAAAGGTTAAATTCAAAGTAGTCTTTACAGCCGCTAACGTTCCTCGGTTGCAACCAGCCTACAAAATAATCTTCACCCATCGTAAATGATTGACCAAAATCGAAGAATACTCTAGTTCCTTTATGCTCTAAGAGTATTTTATTTCCGCCTATTTCGTTGACTCCACCATAGAAAGTGAGTTTAACCATATTTTTATGATAGATGCTTTAATCTTTAAATTCTTTATCTCGAGTGCGATTCTTTCTGAAATATCACCATTCCAATTCTACGAACCCGTCCTGCAAATAACTAAATCATAATTTTATTTCAAACCTTGAAAGATTTTTATGCATAGGGAATTTGGTGCAGATGGGTAAAGGGAATTCCGTATATCGCGCGCTACCCTTTAGGAAACTTTTTAGAACGTTTCAAGCCGCCGTCCGGATGATCGTAGCGAGTCATATTAATAATCGCGCCTTCAAATCCAAGCAGATAATAAACTCCACGTAGCCGATCCCGACTGGGACCTGCCGATCCTGACGAAGAACAGGGTGCTTTAATCACTTCTCTTTTATTCTAGAGGAAGCAATAGGCAAAGTCAAGGTTAATATGGGCGGGTGCTTGACCCTCGAAAAAGCTTTATGCTAATTGTGTGTGCTAAATAATATGGCTAAACCGAGGAAATTAGATGTAATTTTCTTGTTTTCTACTATGGTTATAGGATTCTTTGGAGGTTATATCTTTGGTAGTAGTGGTACTTCTGTTCTTCAAGATCAAATCTCTACATTAAAAGGTCAATTATCAACATTGCAAACACAGTTGGTACAACTACGATCCGAAAAAAATCTCTGGAGTTACAAATTACTGATCTCCAAGCCAACGAGCGTGCGCTACAGGGCCAAATTTCTACGTTCCAGGATCAAGCGCGCGCGTGAGACAACATGATATGGTTATTACAGTCACATAATGCAAGAACACATTACCCCGAGAATGTGGAGAAGGCTGGTGGTCGAATATGTAAGACCGTAAACATATTGAACAACTTCAGTCAACCAGTATGTGAGAATATGGGGAGGCTCATGTCTCATGTGCCGCAAAACCTCATCTAGCACGACCGCACCCGGGGCAGATATGCGCAACCAGCGGAACAATCCTCTGTCTATAGAGGTCGTTAACCCTATAGCTGTCGAAATCGTGATGGAGGAGGTTCTAAAGAGCATACAGGTAGGAAGGCTGAGGGACAGAGGAGGGGAGATAGAATCGCTCGTGGATAAGAGCCGTAGCCTCATAGAGCCCAGAGCAGTATACGCGTTCACCAGGGTTATGGGCATAGAGGGTGACGAGGTTATTTTGGAGAGTGGCCACACGTTGAAAAGCGTCGTGCTCGGGGATGTTCTGACCCGGGAACAGGAGGTTGCGCCTTACGTGGTCACCATAGGGTCTAGACTCGAGGAGGAGGCCTCCAGGCTGGGGGTGTCGAACGTCTTTGGAGCATTCGTCTTGGAAAAGGTGGGAGACTATGCTGTGAGCAAGGCTAGCGTTCAACTGAGACGCCTCGTCGAGAATAGGCTGGGGGCCCCGGTTTCTGGCTTCGGGCCCGGCACAGGCTCCGGCAGGCTTTTCGGAATCGAGCAGCAGAGAGTGCTCTTCAGCATCTTGAACCCGCTGAAAAACATAGGTGTCCGCCTCACGCCCAGCTGCCTGATGGTTCCGAGGAAATCTATCTCTGGCGTGTTCGCTGCAACGTTAAACGAGTACGTCGCCTGCCAGTATTGCCCGAGGGAAGGGTGCGAAGGGAGGAGGAGGCCTTTCGCCGGCGAATATGTTCCGATTAGGTGTAGAAATGCGGATTAGAAAAGGAAGAATCGAGCGCTTAGTGTTTCTCCGGCTCTTACAATCCTGATGCTGTAGTGTTCACCAGAAAGCTCGCCGCATCAATTGGGCATAGTTTATTAGTAGTAGCCTGGTTTATCTAATGGAGTAGCGGGTGGATGATGGTGTCGACAGTAGAGGAGTTTCTGAAGAATTCCTCAAAGATGTCGCCGGCATTAAGAACCCGGGCTACGCGACGAAAATGCTGTTCATCTCAAACTACTTGATGGCGAGAGATGATCGTCGCCGTAGGTAGAAGAGGAGAAAGACTTAACCCCAGAATTTTCCTCTAAGTATAAGGGTGAAAAGAGTTTTTAGAGAAGAGACACGTCCTTTTATTAAACGACTGTGCTTTCTTAGGGTTCGCGCGCTATCGAGAGGACTTAAGGTAGTACCAACATGCTTAAATACTACTAAACTATATTTTGCACTACAATGGAAAGAACGAAAGTGACAAGGAAGGGCCAAACCACCATTCCCTCCTCTCTCAGGAAAAAATACGGGATTAAAGAAGGTACGACGATGCTCGTACAGGATGCCGATGGAGCAATTGTCATGATTCCCCTTATAGACATCGGGCGGCTCGCTGGAACGGATGCCAGTAGGTACGATGCCCGAAAGATGAAGAAAGAAATTGATAGGCTGAGGGCGCGATGGCGCTAGATGCCATCTTAGATACGAGATTCATATTCTCCTTCTTGGCTCCCGAATCAGAGCGTGTTGCGAGCTGGACACGGTCGACGATGCTCAAGGTCAAGACCGGGAAGACTAGGTTGGGGTGTTCGGTGATTTCCATAGTTGAGTTTTACAGTGTTACAGCACATCCTTTAAAACGAGAAGAGGCTGCGGTCAGATTGTACTCGCTGGAGGCCTTGGGGATCAGATTCTTAGAGGTCGATAGGGAAATCGCTGAGATTGCAGGGACGATTAGAAGGGCATCCCCTGTAGTGCCGATTGGGGACGCCCTAATAGCAGCCACAGCCCTCTCGCATGCAAGGGGCAGAGTGCTATCAGACGACCCCCACTTCAAGAGAATAAAGGGGATTAAAGTTCTTTGGCTAACTGGGCCGTGAGGAACCTGAACGAGCTAATCGCGCGCTTCCGAGGGCCAAAGCGTCTGCAAGCTGCTCCTCATCCTTATCTGTTAACCTGCCCTCCAAAGGGCATCATCCTCTTAACCTTCATCTGGAAAACTTTAATACTTTAAAATAGTCGAAAGGATATTAAAAGTCATTGCGTTTTTATCTTTGAGTCGAACAACAACCTCAAGGAGGGATACAGCATAACTTCCTTGCTTCTGGTTTTAAAGACATCTTTCCTTCCTTGGTAAACAAGGATGCCGTAGCTTAGCTTGTATTTATCCATAAACCATATTAGGTTTTTTAAGTCGTTTAATTCAACCCTCTCCTTCTCCTTGACCTCTATTGGGATCATTTCTTCGTTTGCCATTATGAAGTCTATTTCCCTCCCATTTTTTCTCCAGTATTTGTCGACATTTAAAGCTGAAGCTACTAAGCCTTCTAGGATCTGTCCTTCTGTTAAACTCGGATAAAAGCAAAATGATAAAGCTATGTTGTATGGATAAACCTTCATGAGTTTTCTGGATTCGGCTCTAATCGAGGGCCTATAGTTTCTAACGATCCTAATTATCTTTCCATACTCCAACAGTTTTATGTGGTTAACTAGGGTTAACTTATGAACCCCAAAATCCTTTGCAAGCGAGGTGACGTTTAGAATCATTCCCACATCCTTCATGAACATCTCCACTAAGGTTGAAAGAAGGGAAACGTTAATATTTCCAAACAATCCAGGGATATCCGACTTCACTACTTTTTCAATAACCAGCGTTCTAATGTACTCATTCACCTTTCTAATATCGTTCCACTTCACTATTTCGGGAAAGGGCTTTCTGACATAATCCTTAGAGACCATCCTGAGCTTATCTTGATATAGTTCGAAGTCATCCATCCTTTTTTCGAAATAAAGTTCAGCAAACTCTTGAAGGGTTAATGGCCGAACTTCATAGGAAAAATGTCTGCCCGCTAGGTTTTTTCTAGCTTCTCTTTCAACAGTTATACTCGCAGAGCCGGAGGCACAGATTTTCATGCTTGGTAACGCATCGTACAGAAGCTTTACTTTAGAACTCCAATTTTTTAGCTTGTGAACCTCATCTAAGAACAGGAAAACCTTCTCCTTCTTCCAATCAACTTTTGTTATCCTACCATACTCTTCCAGAACTTTAATGGGATCTTCTACCGCTTCATCGAAGGAAAAGTAGAGTATGTTCTTGGGGTTAACTCCGCTTTTCAGCAGCTCTTCGATCAGTTGGTAAAGTATGGTTGACTTGCCAACTCTCCTCAGCCCGGTTAAAACGAGAATTTGTCTATACTGAAGGTACGTTTTTACTATTTCGTAAAATACTTTTCTCCTGTATTCTTTGGCTTTTTCTCCAGATATAGCACCGCTTTCCCACCATTCGTTCAATATAAGTAAGAGATTTTCCACATTAGTTCTTTTACAGAACCAATATTTAAGATTTTAGTTCTTCAATGGAACTAATAATTTAGAAAGATCGTGAAGGAGACCCTAGGCTCTAAGTGGTTTCGCTGCGCTTTATAGGTGCGCGCGAGATGATTGAAAGTGAAGTAGAAGGCGGAACTTAAGGCAGAGAGTAAAGGCAAGAGAATCTCGATAGAGAGAATTGAAAGATCTAACTCATTGACGCGCGCACCTCACAAAGCATACGTGCTCATTTTTTCTAAAAATTCTCTAGCAGTTAATATTTCTTTTTTCCTGAATTTTTTCAACTCAAGCAAATGCTTATCTTCGCTAACTACGTACTTTGCTCCTGCTTCAAGCGCGCACTCTAAAACTTTATTATCTAACAGGTCTCTTTTTATGGCACCAATCTTCACTTTCGGATTCACTACCTTTAATATTTCTATTAAGGATTCCAACGTGGTTGTTTTATCTATTCCGGCCTTTTTAAATACCTCTTCGATTTTCGGGTAAGTCAGCACTCTGGCTAATTCTCCCAGTATTTCTTCGGAAGAATAGAATTCAACGCTCCCCTTTTCCATTAACTTAAAAAACTCCTTTGCTAAACCTTTTTTAAACAGAAGCGATACGAGAATGTTCGTGTCTAAGACCGCTTTGATCTTGCCCATCTTACGGCCTCATCTATGAGCTTTTCCACATCTATCTTGTTTTTCTCAGCGGCGCCGGCTATTTTTTCAGATAACTCTTCTAAGCGTAGCCTTCTTGCTTTCTTCAAAACTATTTCTTCATCTCTAGTCATTACTATGATTTTTTCTCCAGGCAGAATCCCAAGCCTTTCTCTTATCTCCTTTGGGATCACAACCTGACCCTTCGAAGAAACCTTTGCCACATCCTCTATTTCTTCCACGTTTTTGGAAAAGTTTTACCAGTATTTTAAGTTTTACCAATCCAACAGCGCGAGCGATTTCTCCGAGTTCCCCCTCCATCAAGCTACCTCGGCCTTACCCTTCTTAACGCAGAGAGCAGCCACTATTGTCATCACGTTTGGTTGAATCCTCACCGCGCCGTGCGCTTTGAAAGATGCCGAAAGAGCCCTCATGCAACGATCAGGTTCTTAACCTTCGCCGGAATGAGCGACCTTTAGCGCGCTGGAGATGCTCGGGCATGACCATCAGAACCATAATGCTTATAAGTGTGGTAAAATTTTCAGAATATGGTAAAAATGGCTGAAAAAACCGTTGAAATCGACAAAGCCGGAAGAGTGGTGATACCGGCTGAATGGAGGAGAAACTGGAGTAAGAAAGCATTGATGGTGAGACTGAGCGATGACGAGGTTCTGATTAAACCCCTGAGAAAACGTGGTAAGCTGACCGACCTGATAGACGCGATAGAAATCGAGCAGATAAGCGATTTCGAAGACACTCATGAACTGAGGAAGGTTTTACATGGCTAGGTTCCTAGACTCCTCAGTCTTCCTGCATGCTTACCTTAGGCCGAAAAGAAGGTTGAGGGATGCGGAGAGGAAGGTTAAGCAGAGGGCATCGGCCATAATCGAGAACATTGAAAAAGGCGAGGAAGTAGTCATATCAACGATACATCTGTCGGAGGTCCTTAACATAATGGAAGCGAGACTAGGTCTTGAAAAGGCAGTTCAGTTTCTGGAAGACGTCCTAGCTACGGAGAACATAAAGGTAGAAGGAGTTGGACGGAGGGACTATGATGAGGCCCTCGTCATGTCCTCAAGATATAAGGTAAGCCCTAATGACGCGGTTGCTTGTGTGGTCTCCAAGAGGATGAACATCAGCGAGGTATACAGCTTCGACAAGCATTTCGACAGAATTCCGTTCATCAAGAGGCTTTATTAGCGCGCGCTAGTGGGCAGTTCAAAAACCCGTTTAAGCCGGAAGCATGGAGGTGGAGCCACAGGGTACAAGCACGCGATAGATATTGCTCTTTAATTAGCCCAAGGAATTGTAAATAGGGTTGTGAGAAAAAAGTTTAGAAACAAGATCCTGGTTCAAATCGGCTTCAGGAAGAGGAGAATTGAGAAAAATATTAAGGAAAGAAGTGTGATAATTGTGCTCCTGGGCGCCGGCGGCCGGGGGCTGAGGCAGAGAAGAGTGCTGAGGGACGAGTTGGTGTCTATGGGCATGATTGTGCTAATACCTGAGGACGATTTTCCGAGGGAAGTAGCGCCGTCCCTGGTTGAAGAAGCAATGCTGTCCAAGGGAGATGTGGAGTTGGTGTTCATTAACGTTGAATCATGGGGAACTGTCACGGAGTTCACCCAGTTTCACAGAAACAGGAGGATAGCTCCGAAGCTAAGGGTTCTAGTGGGACACGAGCATCATCCGTTGTACGGAGGCTCTGCAAGCTACTTGACCGATGTTTATCTAACTCATCTCGCCGTCTTCGGGCATGTTTACGCGATAGATGATTCGCGTAAAAACCCTTTTTCCAACCGCGCGTGAAGCTGTAGTTAAACTGGCTGGGAGATATAGGTTGTGTAAAGCATTAGGTTTTATCAGATAAAGATTTTTATACCTGAAATAATTTATGATGGCGGGAAATGAGCGTTGAAGAAGTGCGACGGCAGCTCTGGGACTATAGGGCTTTAGGTAACGGAATAAGGCTGAACGCTTTCCTAGAGATCAGCAGGCAGCCCGGCGTGTCGTTCAACGAACTCTCGAGAATAATTGGAGTTGAAAGGGGGCTGCTGGCCTACCATCTGGCCGTTCTAAAGGCCGCGGGGATAGTCAAGGTCAGCTACGAGAGAAGGAGCAAGCAGACATCGAAGTATGAGTTGACACGTGAAGGAGAGAGGCTTGCTCAAGAACTATGCTCCAGTGGCAGGAGGAGAACCAACCGGGCGAAAAAGCAGGTTAACAAGTAGAAAAACCTCTAAGCACGAGCTAGAATCTTTAAAATCCTTTCCACACGCCATTGAGGCAATTCAAGCTTATCAAGCATCCAAAAAAAGCAGGCAGGTTTCTCCCTCGCTACCTGGCTCAAATAGAAAACCAAATCTAGACTAGGAAGGCCCGGAGAGCGCGCTAAAGCCTTTGGGAAACAAATTTAAATGAATCCGTTTCCTATAGAGTGCATGGAGAAGGTACTGAGGGAGGCGTTTTCCTCTTGGCTAGCTAGGGATCTACCAAGATTGGTGAGGCGAGATTATCCCACGGGGTTATCTGACCAGGTGGTTGCCATAATCGGTCCTAGGAGGGCTGGCAAGACGTATCTTATGTTTCAGATGGCAAAGGAGCTGATGGAGACTGGTTTCTCAAAGCAAAACATCGCCTTCGTTGACTTCGAGGATATTAGGCTGCAGGCCTTAGAGGCCAAGCATTATTCCACCTTCGTGAAGACCCTGCATGAAACGTTCTCTGAGAAGGATGGCAGGATCGTACTTTTGCTGGACGAAGTCCAGAATCTTAGGGATTGGGAGAGGTGGGTGAGGACGCTTCATAACTCCGGAAGGTATTATATCGCAGTATCGGGTTCATCCTCAGAATTATCCTCGAGGGAAGTTCCTACGAGGCTAAGGGGGAGGTATGTATCTCGGCTCGTTCTTCCGCTTTCCTTCAAGGAGTTCCTCAGGTTTAAGAACTTCAGTGCTCAATACTTAGAGGCCCCGGAGGCAAGAGGAGGGTTCCTGCAGAAGTTAAGGGAGTTCATGGAGTTCGGAGGGTTTCCGGAGGTCGTTAATAGGGATCAGGGCAAGGTTGAACTTTTGAGGACATATAAGGAAGTCATCTTCTACAGGGATGTCGTCGAAAGGTTTAGGGTGAGGGATATCTCATCGCTCGATACGTTCGTCCGGCTTATTATGGAAAACTTCGGAAAGTATACATCGATATCGAAGCTCGATAACTACTTTAAGAGTTTAGGCCTGAGGAAAAGTAAGAGGACGTTGGCCAACTACCTCAAGTACTTGGAGATAGCATTCTTCATAATTCCCGTTGAGAAATTCGGTTACAAAACGAAAGAAAGGGTCCTTCAGCCTAAGAAGGTCTACCCCATAGACCTGGGATTCTACAAGCTACTTCCAAGGTTCGGCGCTGATTATGGGATCCTTATGGAAAGCCTCGTGGCGATAGAGCTTTTCAAAAGGGCTTTCGAAAAGGGCCTTGAGGTCTTCTACTGGAAGGACTACCAGAGTAGGGAGGTGGATTTTATCGTCAAGGAGGGGCTGAACATAAGGCAGCTCATTCAGGTAACCTATGCCTCCGGTCGGAACGAGGTTGAAGGAAGAGAGCTAAAGGCGCTAACGGAGGCTTCAAATAAATTGGAATGTAACGACCTCCTGGTCATAACTTGGGACTATAAAGATGAGGAAATAATGGAAGGCAAAAGGATAAAGTTCATCCCCTTATACGAATGGTTGCTCCCTCTCAATCCTGAATAATCATTAAATTTTCATTCAAAATACCAACCAATTCGCGCTTAACCTTTTTTTTCAAATGTTCTGAGCAGTAGTCAGCGCTAGCGCGCGCTTTATTAGGTGCATGGCTGGCCGCAGACTTCCGATAGGTTGACTTGCTTCACGTTTTCTTCGGGTGCAAAGGTGAAGCTGCTTCTAGAGTATATATAGTAGACTTCTTTTCGCTCTTCTTTTTTCCATTCGAATTCTTCGGCTTTTCTTTCGAGTTCAGGAAGAACGGATCTGTCTAGGGGATGTTTCGACCATTTCGCCTCCATGAAATATGCGACTTTGTTCTTCTCGTCTATGGCTATTCCGTCTATCTCTACTTCGCCTCGCCACCACTTACCAACTTTCAGCGCAGGCACCGAATGGGAAAAGTGTTCGAGTGCGATCTCCTCGAAGATTTTGGAAACGTATTCATGTTGTTCTGAGATCCTTGTAGCTACGCGTTCTACTTCTCCGAGCTCAAGGAGGTGGAGGTTTGGTCTAACGTGCTTGAACCAGAAGTGGAGGAAATTATCCTTTATGACGTACCTGGCTCTTCCACGTCTTCCCTCCTCTAGCAGAGGATATCTCTTCTCCACAATGTCGAGAAGCGCTTCAAGGGTCCTCATGTACCTTGGCAACTCGTTTGATGATAGCCCACTTTTCGAGGCTATCTCGCCGAGGGTCGTGGATCCGGATGCCATCGCTTCTAGTAGTGTCATGTATCTTAGGGGTTCTCGGGTCTCAGCGGCTAGGAGAAAATATGGTTCCTCGTGTAGTAACCCTCCTGGCTCAAGTATTAGATTTTTGATGTTTTCGAGGAGACTCTTGGAACAGTCGAGCAACGATAAGTACGCGGGAACCCCTCCAAAAGCTGCATAGGCTCTAACCTTGTCCTCGCATGACCACGTGGGGGCAAACTCCTTGACGCATGCGAATGTGAATGGCTTCACTTTAAGTTGTCCCGTGCGTCTCCCAAAGACGGGTGAAGAAGATGACAAGGCAGCTCTTTCAACAACGCCTACCGAGGAACCGCTTAGCACGAGGAAAACCTTGGAGTAGCTGAGAAACTCATCCCAAGCCACCTGTAGTTCTGTGAGGAAGGCGGGTCGTATTCTGCCAATCGCTGAAACTCATCGATAACGAGGATGATCCTTTCACCACCGCTTTCTTTCACTATGTAACTGAATAAATCACTGTAGCGACGTAATAACGGTGGATGGACATCTAGTTGTTCGCCTATCGCCTCCGAGAGCTCTTGAAGAGTATTGCCCAGCCTAGAAACCACGAAGTACACGCCTCTTTTTCCGGAGAGGAACCTCCTCAAAAGGAAAGTCTTGCCACCCTCCTTCGCCCATACACCACTATGAGCTCAGCCCTGGGGGAGCGGTACCTCTCCTCCAGAAAGCTTAGCTCTTTGCTCCTATTTATGAACGTGATCATCATGAACATATTCATAAACATTTCCCGTAGGTTGCAGAGACATTTTCGAGGCGATTCTGCTCTTCTCGTTTTGTCTAAGTATCTTTTCCCCGCGCGCGAGAAGCGTTCATCGAGGAAGGAGCTGAATGGGTCGTAGAGCCTTCGGACGTGCGCTAGTTCGCATAATTTGAACTGTGACTGCGAAGTTTTATATAAAAGCTCGCAAGCTTAGCGCAAGTGTGCGCCTTTTGGCGTTAACATGGGGACTATGAGGAAGAGGAGGAAATCGATAATAAGATGGTGAAATACTTGCCTCTATGGAAATGGCTATTCAAGACATCTTGAGTTTACCTCATTCTGCGTCGGAACGCCAAATACGTCGGAAGACGCGCGCTAAGCTATTTTCCTCAAGAATATCTTTAAGTCCAAAAATGATGAAGCCTTTCTCAGAAAGCTCCTCCTTGCCTTCGACCCTTCTGCCGACTAAGCCGAAATACTCTCTTCGCTTCTCCCTCCTCCACTTAAAGACTTGAGCCTTCTGCTTCAAGGCTTGAACTATTCTTTTAGCCTCAGCCTTCTTCAAATCGCTCCACTTCACTTCAAAAAAGGCTGATAAAGACTGGGCCTCGTCCAAGGCAACGGCATCTATCTCTTGGTCTTTAAACCACCACTTCCCTATGATCTTCGGACGGAATGGAGCCCTCTTTA
>Ga0078972_1001408_pt1 | contig 90028 bp, 78 predicted proteins | sample YelNatPaOPGAMG01_FD_67568 | JGI IMG/M metagenome (GOLD analysis project Ga0078972, IMG submission 67568) | Hot spring thermophilic microbial communities from Obsidian Pool, Yellowstone National Park, USA - OP-RAMG-01 (SPADES assembly) (version 2) | ecosystem: Environmental > Aquatic > Thermal... | reverse complement strand
CCCCAAAAGACAACTCGGTCAACGAAAGGTTCAATCGTATCTTAAAAGAAGAGTTTCTGGCCCTGGGAAATTTCCATCCAGACCCTGAGGTTTTCAATCTGAGACTTGGCAATTGGTTAGAAGAATTCAACCTCAGAAGACCTCATCAAGCCTTAGGATACAAGACCCCTATTGAATTTGCTTGTGGAAAACCACAGTTGTCAAAAATGTACTCATCTAGTACATTATCTTGCAAAAATTTGCGAAAGAGATAAAATAAGAAAAGATTATCAATAATTATTCCGCGGTGGCGCAATGGTAGCGCGAGTGGCTGTTAACCACCAGGTTGTAGGTTCGAATCCTACCCGCGGAGCCACGAAAAATGGCTATACCTTATCGTGGCTGTTCACGAAAAATGGCTACACTATCTCGTATCTCCGGAATTAAAACGAGAACAAACCCCAAAGAAGAGCTCCGAAGCGCAACAAGTTGGCTACAGGGCCAGGCAAGTTGTCTAGGGGGCATGCTTTTGAAATTATTTTGCCGAATTTACCCCCACACCAAAAGTTTTGGTGTGGGGGTTTAATCCACACAAATCAAAGAAACGAAACTTGACCTGACGAACTGCCCGCCGCCGCAGGGCGGCGGGCAAAAAACCCTGACGGCTCGCGGGCAAAAAATTTCCGGGGATTCGTACTCCTAAACCCCTCCATTTTTTGCCCGCTCGCCCGAAAAAGTAACTAAAACTATTTACAAACCTCTTTCTAAATGCTATGATATTAACCAATATCAAGTATAAAATTATGAATTTATCAACTGCGAATTACGAAATGCAATTGTACGTAAAACCATTTTACAGTTTGCCTCAATTGATTGAATATCTTAATTGAGATCATACTTGGTTTTCACTCCCGCAAGGGATTTTTTATTTTGCCACAAAAACAAATTTAGTTATTCACAGGGTATTTCGTAATTCACGTAATTCAAAGGAATACAAGAAGGCGCCGCCCTTCGCGCGGCACTCCCACTCACCGCCCAACGCTCGGGCGGGAGGTAGGGAAGGGGGGTGTGGAAGAAATTAATCCCCGCCCTCGCGTTTGTTGCCGCCGAATTTTAGGCCACGATTTAGACGAAATCGCTGAAGCGTTCGTCAAATTCGCCAGAGAGCAAAAATTTAGTTTTTGGAGATAAGCATATGAAACAAATAGAAAATACAATTTATGTTTTTATTGACGCTTCAAATCTTTGGGAGGCACAAAAAGCCAAAGGAAGATTTTTTGATTACGAAAAATTAAGAAATTTTATTAAAGAAGAATTTAATGGGTCATCAATAGAAATTTTTTACTATTCCGCTTATCCTGCCGATGGCACGCGGGATTATAGTTTGGATGGACGGCATAAATTTTTTACATTTCTTAAAAAAGGATTGAAATTTACCGTCCGCAAAAAAGAATTGAAACGTATAAGCATTATTACGCCAGAAGGAGAATCAATTGAAGAGAAAGGTAATATGGATGTCGAGATAACCATTGATGCATTGCATCACATTAAAAAATATGACATCGCGGTTTTATTTACCGGTGATTCCGATTTTTTAGCGTTGGTAACTTACTTACGCGCAAGAGGTAAGAAAGTTTATATCTTTTCCTCCAAAAATAATGTTTCCGAAGAATTGCGTACTGGCGGCGACGGTTATTTTGATGTGTTGACTATCGAAAAGGATATATGGGGAAGAGAATTAAAGCGCAGGCCAAAATAAAAGCAACCCTCCGCGAGGAAGGTTGCCCTGGGATGTAATACCCTTACAGTTTATAGAACTGTAAGACACCATTACTATAGCAAAACCATAAATAATGTCAAGCCCTGACTATGTGGATAACTCAAAAGGTGGAAAATATTAAAAAATAGGGCCCCGAAGTAGAGCAAAACTCACTACGGGGTAGGCAAAAATTTAGTTTTTGGAAGTATAACAAGCTATAAAGCCCACCCAGTAAAAAATCGCAGATTTAGTCCAAAAATCCCACCAAGCCCGCTCAAAAGCAAAAAAGTTATTAAAGTCAGCAAAACAAAAAGTCGAAAAATTAATTGAGAAATAAAATTAAAAAATAAAATGACGAAAACCTATCTTTTCAAAACAAGTTTGCTTTATAGCGGTTCGAAAATTGCTCCTCGCGGTCCAGAAATTTCTCGGGAGATTGAGATTCCGGAAAATGCTAATTTATACAAATTAGCCGAGGCAATTGTTGACGCGTATGACTTTGACTTTGACCATTGTTTCGGATTTTTTAGTAACATCTCCGAGAGTCGTTATTTTGACTCGGAGAGGAAATACGAACTTTTCACTGATTTAGAAAATGAGGGCATTGAACCAACCGGTGCGGGAAGCGTAAAGAAAACAAAGGTTTCTGAGGTCTGGAAAAATATCGGCGATAAAATGCTTTTTTTATTTGATTACGGTGACAATTGGCAATTTGTTGTTGAGTTGATTGGTTTTAGGACGAAAGATGCCAAGAAAAAATACCCGTATATTGTAAAAAAAATTGGTCGAGCGCCAAAGCAGTATTAAGGTTATGCAAAAACGCATTCTTGGCAGGATTTGAAAAAGTTTCAATAGTTGGCGTTTTTTGTGAGGCAAAAACGCTTCGAAGCAGAACAAACGCGCATGGGGTAAAATTTTCGTGGAAAAAGGTTCGGATTTTATTCACTATGCGCAGGCACATAAGAAAATTGCTGTGCGAATATCATATTATTAAATTTTTAAACATAACCGATGTTAAAGGAACAACTTAAAATTAGCACAAAAGAATCAGAAAAAGATTTTGATAAAAAAATTAGAGAGGCGCTTGAACTGGAATTGCAAAAAATGCAAGAAAGGAATCCGGAAAGAAACGATGCAAAATTCACGATATTAAAACAATTTCTTTGTGATTTGGAAAATCAATCTTTCAAAGACGCTTTTGGGCAACTGAGAAAACAGGAAAAACATACCATTATTACCAGATTAGAGAATCAGGCTGAACATATGGGTGGTGAGATTCCCTATGATTTTATTTATAATTTAGAACGCAAAGTTTATGGGGTTGTTCGCGACCAAGAAGGCGAAATGATTAATTTAGAAAAAAAAGCACAATTAGAAAAACTTCTGCAGGGTGAAACTTAACAAATAAAAGATTATTTTGCACCCCATCGTTGTTTTAGTTTTTCTAAAGATGTTTCAAGTGAAGGTGTTTCAGGTGAAGATGTTTCAACTGATTGAGAAGAAGATTCTTCAATTTGCGAATCTTCTGCTTTTGCGGCTTCGGGTGCGTCTTCCGGAAAGGGATTTTCTAAACGCACAAAGAAAAGACGAAACCCTTTTGTTTCAATTGTTTTCACTACTTTGTAAAAATACACAGCATCTTCGGTAGTGGGCTGACGAGTTTCCGGGTCAACTATAGCCAATCCCCCACCTTTTAATTTTAACTCCCACTGTACTTGTTTAGTTTTAGGATGAATGCCTTTTTTGAATCTCCCTTGCTGCAAATCCCCACTCTCAACTCGTTTTTGAGCGTATTCAAGCGCATCATAATAGAGCTCTCTTGCTTTGGCTCGTTCTTTTTCTTGACGTATTTTTTCTAATCTAATTTCTTTGGCTTGAAGTTGTTGGTCTGAAAGTATTCTGCCAAAATCTTCAAATTGTAAAGATTGAAATGGTTCACCCTGCCAACCGTTTTCTTCAATATCAAAACCTTTTACTAAATATACATCGCCACGATAATGCGAGTGCTTTCCCCTACTATCACCCTCACTCACACATAATTGCGCCACAATTTTGTTTTGATCTGTAATAATTTGCGATAATATTGCCGGACCTGTCTCGTTGCCATCTTCGTCAAGCGGAAAATCAATCCTTTCTGGATTATGTTCGGCATTGGAGCACTCACCATTATCAAGCGGCGAACCACAAAGCGGACAAACATTATAATGCTCATTAATTGCTTTATCAACTTTTTCTTTAGCAACCTGCCTTTGTTCTTTGTAGAAAAGCGCCTCGCTCACACGACTATCAATCTTTTGTAGAAGCGCTAATAATTCTTTTGTTTCCGATTCTAATTTTTCCTGTGTTTCCGATTCTAATTTTTCCTGTGCTTGCAAAATTTTCTCCTTAATCTCTTCCTTTTCTTCGTATGATAAACCATAATCCTCATAATCATAACGAATGGTATTAAAATTCTCTGTTAATTTTTGTAGTAATTGACGCACAGGAGCAAGAAAAGCTTCTCTTTCTTCTTTTTTACGTTGTTCAATTTTGGCTTTTTCTACAATTTCTAAAAATTTTTTTTGCTCTTGCTCTGCTTGCTCGCGCGAAGAAAAATATTTAATTGAATATCTATTACCCGTGTAATAAGACGTCTCTACAGTAATAGCCGGATAAGCAAAAAGCGGCTCACGCGTTTGGGGATCAACACCAAATTGCATTGGCTCAGACAATTGTGGCAGGGGGGCTAAAGGATTAAAATTTTCCAACACCTGCTCTTTGGGCGCTTTTCCTGTATAACGCCAGTTGTCCCATTGCTTTCTTATTAAAAATTGCCGCGCTGTTTGTTGGAGCGCAACCAAATCAGTGCCTGAAAATTCTACACGATTATCCCCTTCTTGGCTTACAACTTCAAAAATAATATGCCGGCCGGAAGGCAAAACCGGCATTTCTTGCAACTGAAAAATATCGTCTGCTGGTATTTTAATTGAAGCAGTAAATATTTTATCCCAATAATCATAACCATATTGCACGGGGCGGCTTTTTCCCAAAATATCTATTGAGTCAGGATTATCGCGCAAGATTTGTTCTTGAACTTCAGGAGGGACAAGTTCATTAATATCAATCTCAAAATTGGTTTTATTTTCTGATAAAAATTTTTCCAAGTCTTGTTTAGAAGCAATAGTTCCAAGCCTTTCCAGATAAAAATTTTTTAATTTTTCATTAGATAATTGTTGCACCCTCTTGCCTTCGTCGCGTCGCCACAAATCGTTTATTTTTTCTATTACCTCTTTATTGTGTTTCACGAATGGCATATCAATTTTCCCTTCCAATAGCGCTTGCGCAAAAACATTTGTTGCCTCCTGGCCAAAAAACGGTCGTTTTTCCTCCAGAAATTCCTCATCTTTTCCCTTTAGGTAAAAGTTGTAAACACCAAGAACTTTATCACTTGCACAGTCATAATATACTTGTTCTAACTCCTCTCTTATTAATTGAGGTGCAATTTCTATTAACCATTCAGGCTCTACTTCTTGAATAGTGCGAGCGTATTTTTTTTTAGATTCAACAATGTCTGCTGAAACAAAAAGACTTGGTTTGAGGTCAAATGTTACAGAAGAAGGATGAATAAAAAAGTTATTTTGATTATCCTTCACACGACGATATTCATAAGACCACGTAGATCTCTTTTCCATCAAATTTTCAATAAGCCCTGAAGCAATAGATTTACCGATGGCTTGGACATCCTGTGATTCGCTGGCGCGAATACCATTGCGACGCAATGCCCGAAAAAGCTGGTAACGTATCTGTTTTACTTCTTCAAGCACTTTGCTGTTTAAAAAATTGTCTCGCGCCCATTTATCGTTATAATGATTCGCCTCGTATTCCTTCCAAACATTAAGCAAAGTAAGAAAATCCGACCCCGGAGCCTTGAAATGACGGTGGGCTGCATCTGCTTCACTTTCTTTGCCTTTGGGACGCACGAATACTGAACGGCCACCCAAAAACGCGGCAATAGTACAAATGGTTTCCACGCACTTATATTTTTCTGCCTCCACAACCATTCGAGCAGTATGGGGTTCTAAAGGAAGATCTGCCATTATCTCGCCGATCTTGGTAATTTTTTCATTTTCATCAAGCGCGCCAAGCGTTTTTAAAGTATCAAGAGCAAAGGTAAATGCTTCTGCGGCGGGTGGATCAACAAACTTAAAAGATTTCACATCTTCTATGCCAATTTTTTTCATTGTTAAAACAATATGGGCGATATTGGAGCGCATTATTTCCGGTGTCTGAAATTCCTGACGATTTTGAAAATCACTTTCGGTATAAAGCCTCCAACACTCACCGCTTTCAATCCGTCCCGCGCGGCCTGCTCTTTGAATGCAACCGCTTTTAGCATGCGGTCTTATTGCAAGCATTTCAATACCAGTAGAATGATCAAATTCAATTTGTTTGATAAGCCCGGAATCAATCACATAACGAACACCGGGAACAGTTACAGATGTTTCGGCAATATTGGTAGCCACAACAACTTTTCTCCCACTTATTTTTTCAAAAATTTTATCTTGTTCTTCGGGGCTCATTTGACCGTAAAGAGCAAGCACCGTAAGATCAGGAAGCCTCAACGCCTCTATTTCTTTTATCGTTTTATCTATTTCTTCCTCTCCGGGCATAAAAATAAGAATATCTCCTTGTTTATTTTCTTGCACAATCATCTTTACCTTTTCTGCGGCAGACTTGGTATAATCATAAACACGTTCTTTTTCATAATGAATATCCACAGGATAAACACGGCCCGGCACTTCTACCACTGGAGATCCGCCAAAATAGCGCGCAAATTTTTCTTTTTCAAGAGTGGCAGAGGTAACAATAATTTTTATTGGCGCAAGTCCAGCTTCAATACGTTTTTGTTGCGTGTTTTGCAAAAGACCTAAAGCAAAATCAATATTCAAGCTACGTTCGTGCGCTTCATCAACCATTACTACGGAATACTCTCTTAAAAGCGGATCTTCTTGAATTTTACGCAATAATATACCGTCGGTTATAAAATTAATACGCGTGCCTTCAGTGGTGTGGTCATCAAAACGCACCTGATAGCCTACTTCCTCGCCTATGCGGCAATCAATCTTTTGTGCAACATATTTTGCTACGGAACGCGCTGCTACACGACGAGGCTGTGTAACAAGAATTTTATCTTCCCGGGACATTATGTCGCGCAAAATCAATGGAATTTGCGTAGTTTTTCCAGAACCAGTTTCTCCTACCACAATGCTAATTTGATTGTGAGCAACTGTTTCTTTAATTTCTTGCGCGTGCTTTAAAACCGGAAGTTTTGATTCTTTTTCTTCTAAAAACTTTTTGCGCTCTTGCTGGTGCAAAAATTTGGCTTTGCGGTATGGTGAATCTTCTTGCTTTTCTTGTAAGATTTTGCGACGTTTATCTTTATTGGATTCTTCTTTAATTTCAGAAGCAAGGTCGTCGCGATATTCTTTGTGGTCAAAATATTTTTCGCTCATAAGTGGGTTATTTTTGTGGGCGCACTATTAGTGCTTTCTTGATACCATATTTCTCCGGTCTTACCATAAAGCAAATGTTGGGTGAGCAAAAAAAGCAAAGCAGGAGCTTTGCCTACAAGCGTGGTAACCAAAGATGGTTTTATAAATTTCTCAACTGCTTTGAAGACTTTTTGAATGGATTTTAAATCATCTTCTCTGGCATTGTCCTTTTGCCAAAATGCCTCCAGATTAACAATAAGTTCAGAACTAAATCCTCTTAACTCCTGATGGTTTGTATTTTTATAAAGTATTTGGATGTTTTCATTTCTTAAAACTGGCTTACCCCAGTGGTCAAAAAGTAGAATTTTTTTACCGGATTTTAAACGCAAAACCATTTCCGGGCAAACTTTATGCACAACATCAAAAATAGCCATTAAAATCGCTATAGGATATTCCTCAAACACCTCAACCGCTTCGCCTTGCACTTCTAAAACGATTCTTTTGTAAATTATATCGCTTAATGATTTCCCAAAAGGAATATCTGCAGAAATATCTGAAGGAATTTTCAGTTGTGTATAAACAACAGCCTCCGCAGGAATGTTTGGTTTTAACTTGGATACCATAATTTTTTAAAATATGCCGCTTGAGAGGTTTTTTCTCTTTCCCTGCATTTTTATTATAACCGTATTTTTCGCCAGAAACAAGTTTGGCAAAAAAATCGTATAATATAAAAAATTCCCAAAATAAAGGGTTGCTGTTGTCAGCAATCCTAAAAAACATTATCAATGAAGGCCTTTGCGATTAACAAAAATTTAATAAATGAGGCTTTTGCCGTCAGAGAGTATTTTGATATCGCCTCTTTGGTCGGTTCGCAAAACTGTAATGCCCAATTGCGCTAAATTGTTTAATACCTGCTGGTGAGGATGATGATAGGAATTATCTTTGCCCACAGAAATCACGGCTATTAAAGGCAAAACTGCGTTTAAAAATTCTGCGCTGGTGGCAGAAGCGCTGCCATGATGAGAAACTTTGAGCACCTGCGATTTTAGATCTTGCTGAGATAAAAGCATTGCCTCTTCTGCTGTTTTATCTGCGTCGCCGGTAAAAAGAAAATGAATGGCGCCAAAAGAAAGTTTTGCTACCAAGGAGTTTTGATTGTTATTGCTTGTTTGTAAGGCAAGGTGTTCAAAAGGATATAATATTGCCATTTTTACATCGCCCGCTAAAATCATCGTGCCTTTTTTGCCCAAAACAACACGGGCATTTTCTTTTTCTATTTGTGCTAACCATTTTTGCCAAGTTTTACTATCAGATTGCGCACCATTGTAAACAATAAGTTTCACCTTGTAATTTTCTAACACATCAAGCAATCCGCGCAAGTGATCGTAGTCAGGATGGGTTAACATTACCACATCAAGGGTTTTATCCCAAAAAGGCATCTGTTTGCCTAATTTATCTATTACTTGGCTGGTGGGACCCCCATCAATCAAAATCTGATGTAAAAAAGGGGTTTGAATAAAAATGCTATCCCCTTCTCCCACATCAAAAAAAACTACTTTTAAGCGATTGTCTAACTGAAAAATGAATTGCCAAACAAAAACATTGCCTAAAACCAATATCAAAATAGTCAATAAATAATATTTTAAAGACCCTCTTGTTGCCATTAAATTAGTTTTTATTTCTTTGCATTATGCTCGCGCAATCCAAAACCACTTGGCCAAAAAACTATTTGTTTGTCTTATTTAAATCCGCTAATAGTTTTTTTGCGTCAATGCCATAGATTTTGCAAACATCGCCTATTTTTAAACTTTGCATCTCCATCTGCGCCATCGGGCAACCCAAACACGGCACCTTGTGCTGCGCTAAAACCTCTCTTGCGCTTTCTGTGGTAAGAATTTGAGCCATTGGCGTTTGCAATGTTATTTTTTGTTTTTTTGTCATAGTTTTAGATTAAATGTTTAACACGTTTTTATATAAAATTCTTCTAAAATTCTTCTATCCAAATAATTGCTATAGCAATTATTTGGATAGAAGAGAAAAGAGCTTAATATATAAAATATATTAATTAAATATATTAAAATTAAAAAATATATTAAAAAATATATTAAAATTAAATTTGTTTATTTTTTACCCCGTACCACAGCATTATGGTTTAGAACACAACAACACGCACAAATAAATTGTGCGCTAAAAATCCGATTTTCCCGACATCGCTGCCATTGCCTTTCCCAATATCAGTGCAATGGTGTGGTACGGAGTTTTTAATCAGCACACCATCCGCCGTCCGCTATCACTACAGAACCAGTCATATAAGAAGACTCATCGGATGCCAAAAATGCTACTACATTGGCAATCTCCTCGGGCTTGCCCATTCTTTGCAATGGTATCTTGGCTAAAATGCCTTCTAACATTTTAGCATCTTCTTTTACAGTAGAAACCATTGGCGTGTCTATGGCGCCGGGGGCAATAGTGTTTACTCTGATACCCAACGGCGCTAATTCCAAAGCCATTGCTTCTGCCATTGCCACAATTCCTCCTTTGCTGGCGCAATAATGAACAAGATTTTGAAAACCCATACCCACTTGACCCATTGCCACAGAAGCAATATTCACAATCACTCCCCTTTTTTGTTTTGCCATTTCCCGCGCTACTGCTTGAGCACACAAAAAATAACCTTTTAAATTAATATCCAATGTTCTATCCCATTCTTGTTCGCTTATTTGTAAAAATGGTTTGAATTGGCAAATACCCGCATTGTTAACCAAAATATCAATTTTGCCAAATTCTTTCATTGCCAAATCAACCATTCTTTCAACTTCTGCCTTGTTGGAAATATCGCATTGACAAGCAATGGCTTGCCCGCCGCTTTGTTCTATCTCATGGGCAACTTTTTGGCAGTCGTCTTGAGAAATATCCGCTAACAACACCTTACAGCCTAATGCGGCTAATTTTAAAGCCTGGGCTCTGCCCATTCCCCTTCTGGCGCCTGTGATAATAGCCACTTTGTCTTTTAAGTCTTCGTAAGGCATAAAAAAATTTTTATAAATTCTCGACCTTTACTTTGCTAAGAGCCATTTTGATAAGTTTTTTGATGTTTAATTTTTTTTCTATTTTTTGCACTCTTTTTAAATCTGCTTTGGTTTGCGGATGAGAAGGCACGAACATAGAACAACAATCTAAAGCAGGCAAAATAGAGATATCAAAAGTGCCAATTTTTTTTGCTATTTCTATTATCTCTATTTTATCCATTCCGCACAAGGGCCTTAAAACGGGCAAAGTAACGGCTTGTTCAATCACTGCTATATTGGTTAATGTTTGGCTTGCCACCTGACCCACGCTTTCTCCTGTTATTAAAACTTCTGCTTTTTCGTTGCGGGCAATTTGTTCAGCCACCAAGAACATCACCCGGCGATAAAAAATTACTCGCAAATCCAAAGGCACTTTTAGCAAAATTTCTTTTTGCACATCAGCAAAAGGCACAAAATAAATCTTGCTGGTAAACTGATAATTGTTCAAAACAGCCATTAGTTGTTTTACTTTTTGCCAAGACGTCTCATAACCCTGCTGTAAAGCATAAAAATGAACAAAGATATTTTCTACTCCCCTTTTCATCATCTGCCACGCAGCCACAGGCGAATCAATACCACCGGAAAGCAAAGAAATTGCTTTACCGCTTATGCCCACAGGCAAACCGCCCAAACCCTTAAATTTTTCTGTGCTTAAAAAAGCGTTTTTATTGCCAATCTCAATATATAAAATAAGCTGGGGGTGGCGCAAGTTAACTTCTTTTTGAAAATGCTCAACAATGGCATTGCCAACTGCCTCGTTCACCTGAGGAGAGGTGAAACAAAAATTCTTGTTGGTTCTTTTGGTTTGCACCTTAAAAGAATTAAACTCTTTGTTGTTTAAAATTTCTATGCTTTTGGCAATAATATCTTTTATCTCTAAATCAGCCAAGTCAACAAAAGAAAAAGAAGATAAGCCAAACACATTTTGCAATGCCCCAATTACTTTTTCTTTTATATCTGCTTTTTGGCTGGGTTTTATTTTAATAAAAATACTTCCTCTTATTCTCTTTACAAAAGAGAAAAAAATCTCATTTCTAATAAGAGATTTTTTGATGTTTTGCACTAATTTTTCTTCAAAAAATTTTCTATTATCACCCTTTAAGGCGATTTCTCCGTAATGAGCGTTAATGAACATAAAAAACAATATAGTGTTAAGATACGAATAGAAAACATAATGCTAATATGCAAATTTTAAAGGGAAGAAAGGGGGAAGGAGGGGGAGGAGATGGGGGTAGAAAGGGATGGGGGGTGGAAAGGGGAAATAGAAGGTGACCGAGTAGGAGGTAAGGAGGTAACCGAGTTAACTCCTAATAGGAGTTAACTCGGTTACCTCCTACTCGATCACCTCCTCCGGTTCCTTCCTCCGTCCTTCCGTCCTTCCTCCGGTCACCTCTTCCGGTCACCTCCTCCGCTTCCCTCCTCTATCCCTTCCTCGGTTCGTTCTCAATACGGTTCCTTCTTTTTTTCAACAAAAAATATTTGCAATTACTGCACGCCAAGACTAATTCCCAACTGAAAGGCTTGTTTGTTCAATTCATAATGTTTTGGCGCTATTACTTCTTGAATAGCATATTCTAACGCTTCTTTTGTAATGGGCGCTAACAATCCTTTTTGCACTGCAAACCCTAACATCGCAATACCCGCAGGAATATCGTTTTGCAGTTTTTGCTGGCAGTGCTGGGAAAAAGGAAGCGTAAAAATTTTTTCGGTAATCTTTTTAATTTCACTTTCTACTTCTTGATAAGAAACACTTTCCCCTAAGGTAGGGGTTTGATAGTTGTTAATCACAAAAAATGTATAAGCGTTGGCAAACACAAGCGCGTTAAGAGACTCCTGAAATTCCAAAGCCAAAATTAAATCTGCTTTGCCTTTTGGCACAATAGGCGCATATACTGCTGTGGAACAAAATGTGTCTTTTTGCTGAGCGGAACAAGATTTTTTACCAAAGCGGATATGCACATTCACCGAGCCCCCCCTTTGACTTAAACCGTGTAATTCTGATGTTTTCACATCAAACCCCTGCCAAAAAGCAGCACAGGCTATAATATCCAAAAGAGTAATCAACCCCTGACCCCCCACCCCTGCTATAATCATATTAAATGTTTTATTCATAAACAAAGAAATTTTATAAATTGTGTAAAATGGCACATTACTCTTTTTAGGCTTTTTGCTTTTTTGCTAAAAGCCCGCATATTCTTCTGGCAATAATCACTGATGTTTCTCCGGAATTTAAAAATTCTTTAATCGTGGCTACCAATTGGTTGTAGTTTTCTTCCTGATCAATCACCGCCACATTTTTCACATTTAAAGCGCGCACAATATTTTCTAATTTCAGGGGGATATTGTCTTCGCCCAAGGAATTTTTTCCTGAAGCGGGATTGGGCTGATGGCCAGTCATCGCCGTAATTTGATTATCTAAAATAATTAACAACAAACCCGCTTGATTGTACACTGCATTTATTAAAGCAGGAATACCGGAATGTAAAAATGTGCTGTCGCCCACAAAAGCAATGACTTTTTGTTTTGGCTGATTGTCCTGAGGCACACTTTTTTGCAAAGCCTTGCAAACTCCGTGCGCAATGCCAGCGCCAGAACCCATTGACAAAAGAAAGTCGTATAAGCTATGAGGCGGAAAAGCCGCCAGCATATAACAACCAATATCTCCTCCAAAAATAGCATCTTTGGGGGCGGCCTGTTTGACAGCCGCAAATAATTTCCAATAAGGGCAGGTGGGCCAACCCGTGCAAAATCTGGGCAAATGAGTAATCTTTTTAGAGGGTTCCACAAAAGCCTGACGATAATTTTTGCCTAATGCTTTTGCTAAACCAAAAGCAACAATATCTGGATTCAATTCTCCTGCTTGCGCAATAACGGATTTGCCAAAAATCTGCAATTTCGGATTAACAGATTTAGCAATTCTTTCCACTTCTTTTTCTAAATAAGGATCCAATTCCTCTACAATGAAAAGCTTTTTTAGTGGTTTGATAAATTTCTTAATTTTTGCTTCGGGCAACGGATAAAAAAATCCTAATTTTAAAACAGGCGCGTTAATGTTTAACATTTTCATTGCCTCTATTGTGTGCAAAAATGCCACGCCCGATGTCATAATGCCCATTTTAATATTGGGTGTGGGGTTTTTTTGTGATGTCTGCCATTTTACATTAATAATTTTATTTACAGCGCTTTTTTCAATGTAATTGCTCATAGCGGCGATTTTTTCTAATAACTCTTGATGCATTTCCAAAACGCGCGGGGCTATGGTAACAAAACGTTTGGGATTTTTCACAAATTTAGCCTTAAAGGGTTTGGGATATTTTACTAATCCTAACTGCACAGGCATTTTCTGGTGCGCTACTCTGGTGGTTGTTCTAATCATTATTGGTGTTTTAAATTTGGCAGAAATTTGAAACGCTAATTTAACAAAATCTTTACATTCCTGACTATCAGAAGGTTCTAAAGTAGGGATATGCGCCAAATAACTAAAAGCGCGGGAGTTTTCTTCAGACTGCGCGGAACTGTGGCAGGAAGGATCGTCCGCAACCACAAGCACTGTGGGACCCTTTGAGCCCGTATACAAAAAAGGCAGCAAACTATCGCTTGCCACATTTATGCCAAAATTTTTCATTGCCACCAAACACTTCAACCCGCAAAAAGAAGCGCCAATGGCCGCTTCCAAAGCCACTTTTTCGTTGGTAGAGAATTCAAAATATATCCCTGCTTTTTTAGCAATCTGGTAAAAATTATTGCCGATTTCTGAAGCAGGCGTGCCCGGGTAGGTGGAAACAAACTGAACACCTGCTTCCAAAGCGCCTCGCACAATAGCTTCATTGCCCAGCAAAATTTCGTTTTTGGAAAGATTGCTTAATAAGTCTTTCATATTGTTGTATTTTACCACAATTATTATAAAAAATAAATAATACCCAATAAAAATCAGGGGTAAAAATTTTTTCCTCTTTTAAAAATTCTTGTTTTTCTTTTCTTTTTTTTGTGTTATAGTAATTTTAATAATTTGAAAAAGCTTATTTTAGTTATTGCAAAGCAAAAATATGCAAAATCAAAAAATTCAAAATATTTTCTTTTTATTGCTTTTGTTGACAAGCTTTATTCTTTTGTTGGTTTTATTCAAACCCTATATTGGCATTATTGTGGCTGCTGGCGCTTTGGCGATTGTTTTTCAGCCCGTTCACAATAAAATCTTGGACTTAACCAAACACAAACAAACGCTTGCTTCTTTGATTTCTGTTTTTCTGGTAATTTTAATTATTGTTACGCCCTTATTTTTGCTTGGCTTTCAGGTTTATCAGGAAGCGTCTGACCTTTATTTAAAACTTTCCAGCGGTAATTTTGAATCGCTCAATAAATTTATTTCCAGCGCTGAAAAAAATATCCAAAAATTATCTCCCGGCTTTTCCTTGAATTTAAATGCCAAAGAAATGTTAGCGCCGGTTTTAAATTTTACCATTAAGCATTTGAGCGGCGTGTTTTCCGAGGCTACCAAAATATTATTAAGTTTATCGCTTGGCTTAATTACCTTGTTTTATTTCTTTAAAGAAGGTAGAGAAATAAAAAAATATCTTGCCAATTTAAGCCCGCTTCCCTCTAAAAACAATGAAGAAATTTTTGCCGCGCTCAAAAAAACCATTAATGCTTCTTTAAAAGGCGGGTTGCTGGTGGCTATTTTGCAAGGCATTGCGCTGGGTCTTGGTTTTTTAATTTTTCAGGTGCACAATGCCGCTTTATGGGGCGCGGTTGGTGTTATCACTTCTTTTGTGCCCGGTATTGGTTTGGCTATTATTGTGGTGCCCTCTGCTGTTTATCTTTTTGCGACAGGTCAATTTTTAATGGCAGGCGGATTTTTAGCCTGGTCGTTAATAATAAACATCATAATTGATAACTTCATTAGCCCAAAACTCAAAAAAGGAGCGGGCTTGCATCCCTTGCTCATTTTGTTTTCAGTATTGGGAGGCATTTCCCTTTTTGGGCCCATGGGCATTATCATCGGGCCAATGATTGCCAGTTTGTTCGCTGTGTTGGTGAAAATTTATCCCCACGCCATCAAACCGTAGAAATAAAAATCCCTGCTTGGCAGGGATTTTTATTTCTTCTTTTTTTCGTAGTTATCAATGGCACTTTTAAGGGCTGTTTCTGCTAAATGAGCGCAATGTATTTTTTGAGGAGGCAATGCGCCCAATTTATCAGCAACATCTTGAAATTTTATTTTCTTTGCCCGAGAGAGAGTTTTGCCTTTGGCTAATTGGCAAATCATATCCGAACTGGCAATGGCGGTGCCGCAACCCATTGTTTCAAAACGAATATCTTTAATATATTCCTGATTATTTTTTTTCGCCACCTTGATATAAATTTTCATAATATCGCCGCACTTTAAATTTTCCGTATCGCCAACGCCATCAGGATTGTCAAAGCGGCCTAAATGTTTAGGATGTAGAAAATGATCTAAAACCTGTTTGGAATAATAGGGCATAAATGAATATAATTTTTTATGAAAACCGGCCTGATATCTTGCGCAAACGATAAATGATATCAGGCAGAACCTTTAAAACATAGTCAATTTCTTTTTCTGTGTTGTATTTTCCCAAAGTAAAGCGAATGGCACTGTGCGCCCGCTCCACGCCAATACCCAAAGCCATTAACACATGGCTGGGCGTTAAATTCCCTGAAGAGCAAGCCGAGCCCGTGGAAACCGCCACGCCCTTTTCATTCAAAGCCATTAAAATGCTTTCACCCTCTGCTCCCTCAAAACTGATATTAACATTATTGGGCAAACGATTTTTTCGGGAACCGTTCAAATGGGTATGAGGAATGGTTTTTAATATGCCCTCTAATAATTTATCTCTGAGTTTTAATAAACTTGCCGCTTGGCGCTTTTCGTGTTGAATTTGCTCAACTGCCGCGCCCATTCCCACAATAGCAGGCACATTTTCTGTGCCCGCTCGCAAACCTCTTTCCTGATGCCCGCCTAACACAAAAGGTTCAATATCAATGCCATTTTTTTTGTACAAAACCCCTACTCCCTTGGGCCCATAGATTTTATGAGCGGACAAAGTAAGCAAATCAACGCCTAATTTTTCCACATTGCAATCTAAATAATTTGCCGCCTGCACTGCATCGCAATGAAAAATGGGATATTGTTTTGAATTTTGAAAATTTGCATTTTGGCTTTGTTTAAAGTTAAGATTTTTGGATTGAGTATTTCTCAAATTGCCAATTAACTGCGCAATGTGCGCAATTGGCTCAATAGTGCCAATTTCATTGTTAGCGTACATTATAGAAACCAAAACCGTGTTCTCTCTGATATTTTCTGCTAACTCGTGTATATTTATAATTCCCTCTTTGTCAACAGGCAAATAAGTGGCTTCAATTTCACCATTTTTTTCCAAATGTTTAATGGGCTCCAAAACCGCTGGATGTTCAATAGAGCAAGTAATAATATGAGGCTTGACAATGCCTTTCTTTTTTGCTGACCTCACCACGCCAAAAATCGCCAAGTTATCGCTTTCTGTGGCAGAACCAGTAAAAAACACTTCCAAGGCGCTACAACCCAAAAAATCAGCCACCTGATTTCTGGCTTTTGAAATTGCCTCGTGCGCCTTTTCACCAAAATAATGCAAGGAAGAAGCGTTGCCAAAATCTTCTTGCAAATAGGGTTCCATTGCCTCAAAAACTTTTTTATCTATCTTGGTAGTAGCGGCATTGTCCAAATAAATTTTTGACGTTTTGGGCATTTTTGATTTGAAATGATTTTCTTATTGTTATTGTAGTTGTTTTGCGCAATAAATCAATCTTTTTTTAGCAAGGCACTAAACAAAAGCACATCGTGCTCATTATTCTAAATTTATCTTTTGGGGATTAATGGGCTCGCCAAAAAAATAACTGCCTAATTTTTGAAATTTATCCGTGAGGTCAGTAGTAAAAAATTTGCGCTTTTGATTTTGGGCAATACTTTTTTCTATCTCCTGATGCCTTTGCAAATAATCAGCTAATTTCTCTGCCACTACCCTGCCCTCAATGATAATTTTTATTTTTTGCCCTACAATCTTTTTGATTTGCTTTTCTAAAAACCCATAATGGGTGCAACCCAAAATTAAAGTGTCTATTTGTTTTGCCAAAAGCGGTTGGAGATATTTTTGCAAAGCAAGTTGAGCGATTGGCGTATTGTGCTCGCCTGATTCCACAATGGGCACCAAAAGCGGACAAGCCTGCGCAAAAACTTTTATTTTGGGGTTAATTTTTTTTATTTCCCTTTCAAAAGCCATTGAATTTATTGTTCCTTCTGTACCTATCACTCCCACGCGGTTATTTTTTGTTGTTTCTTTTGCTGCTTCTGAGGCAGGAATTACTACCCCCAAAACGCGTCTTTGGGGATAATGATTTTTTAGATATCTTTGCTGAATTTTTCTTAATGCTTCACAGGAAGCAGTATTGCAAGCTAAAATCACCAAGGGGCATTTTTGCTTAAATAAAAAAGCAACCGCCTGTTTTGTAAAATTATAAATAACCTCCTGACTTCTTGAGCCATAAGGGGTTCTGGCGGTGTCTCCCAAATAAATATAATCGTATTGGGGCAATTTTTTGACAATATGTCTTAAAATTTCCAAGCCCCCAAATCCGGAATCAAAAACACCAATTGGTCCTTTAATTAATCCCATAACATTGCCGCGCCCATAGCCACAGCATTATCTTTTAATTTGGCTTGTAAAAATTTGGGCATCTGTTTTTGGGGCTCTAACAAATATCTGCTTATCATTTTTTTATTGGGCATTCTCGCTCCCCTACCCCCTAAAATAATAACTTCAGGATTAAAAATGTTAATTAAATTAGCAAAAGCCATCGCGTTAATTTTTTGCTGTTGTTTTGGCTTTTGTTTTGTTTCTTGATACAATTTTTCCCAAGATTTTCCTTTCTCAATAATCATATGGCCAAACTCGCCCGCCCAACCATCACGACCAGAAAATATATTTTCTATTTTTGATTTAATATTCAAGGCGCTAAACGCTCCGCCAATGCCAGTGCCCAAAACAACGCCTATAATATTTTTATAACCCTTCGCGGATCCTCTTTGCATTTCTGCTCTTAAAAAACACTTGGCATCGTTGTCTATTTTAAGATAATTATGTTTGAGGCGCTTTGCAAGATTCAAACCATTCAAAAAAGGCAAGTTCGCGCATTTTACGATGGTGGTTTTTTCGTGGCGCACTAAACCGGGTATGGCAATACCAATCTTTAAGTTTTGAGAGCTCTTGCTGATATTATTTTGAGAAAGATATTGGCAAAAAAAATCTATGCCCTTTTGAAGGTTAGCAAAAACAGGCGGTTGTAAAATCAAACTTTTTCTAATCTCTTTTCTGTCCCACAAAATTATCTTTATTTTGGAACCGCCCACATCTATTCCTAAAACAAAATTATTATTTTTCATCAGATATATTATAAACCAAAAACCAGCCTCAAAAAAGGGCTGGTTTTTGCGCTTAAAAGAAGTTATCTTAAAAATACCTCTTTAAAATTGATTTCTAAATCTATTTCCTTTGCGGTTTCCTCTGTCCCCCCTATCAAATGAGCGGGGCGCTCTTGGCTGCATTGGCCGCGCTTCATCAACTACAATGGTTCTGCCATCTAATTCTTTGCCATTACACATTTCCACAGCCTTGCGCGCCTCTTCATCAGAACCCATTTCCACAAAACCAAATCCTTTGGATCTGCCAGAAAGCTTGTCAGTAATAATTGCTACTGATTCTACCTGACCAGCCTGCTCAAAAAAAGAACGTAAACCCTCTTCGTTGGTATTATAAGATAAACTCCCCACAAAAAGCTTTTTTCCCATAAAATTTTTGCTACAGCAAAAAAATAAAATTGCCATAGCACTTAATACGACCTTGCTTACTCCTCATACTTTGCCTAACACTTTTGGGAAAAAGCTCTTTGCAAAATTGGGGAGCGGTACGAATGTACAACTTAATGATAAACTGATTCTGCTATAAAGTCAACCCCGTTGCACACTTTACCGCTGTGGAATTGCCAATTTTTCGCTGCGTAAACGATGTCTTAATTTACATTCTTACATTTATAGGTGGGTAAGTGTGCTACGGGGTCAACCCCGTTAGAAGTAGGACGCGCACGCACAAGCGTGCGCGACTTCTAAGGGGGTCAACCCCATTGCACACCCTCAATAATTAATTAAAGATTTTTAGGAGCCTTTTCTAATTTTACCATTACTTCTTTTTCTGCGCCTTTGTGCCAAATTTTTAGCTTAATTGTTTGGCCAATTTGCTTTTGGCGAATTAAAGATGCCAAAGAAACACCTTTTTCTAATTTTACTCCATCGACTTCCAAAATAATATCGTTTTCTACAATACCTGCCTTATCAGCCGGAGAACCAGGAATAACAGCCAAATCCTGAGCTGTTTCACCCCGCACTACTAATGCTCCGTAATCCACTGATAAATTATTCTTTTTCTTTAATTCTTCTGTAATCATAATGTAGCGCACCCCTAAATATGGTCTAACAATTTCGCCATATTGCTGCACCGACTGGGCAATGCTTTTTACCATATTGGCAGGCAAAGCAAAGCCAATATTTTCTGCCCCCCTTTGCATCGCCACATTCACGCCAATCACTTTTCCGTGAATATCCAAAAGCGGGCCACCGGAATTGCCCGGATTAATAGCCGCATCAGTTTGAATAACGCCCTCTAACTGCTCTGTTCTGCCAAAGGTATCACCTGCCACCACAGAACGCGCTATACCAGAAATCACACCCACAGACACAGAATTACGAAACTCGCCTAATGCATTGCCAATGGCAATAACAGTTTGGCCTAATTTCAAATTAGATGAGTCTCCAAATTCCAAATAAGGAAAATTATTGCCCTTTACTTTTAAAATAGCCACATCAAAAGCAGAATCTTTGGCTAAAACCTGCGCCTCGTATTTTTTTCCGTCGTTCGTAAAAACCGTATATTCTGCTTTTTCATCATCTACCACATGGAGATTAGTTACAATTAAGCCATCAGACGAAATAAAAAATCCTGACCCCCCGCCCACTTCCTGCTTTTGTGTGCCTTTCTGCCTTTGTTGGGGAATTTGGATTCTAAAGTCATTGCCAAAAAATTCATCAAACAAATCACCAAAAGGATTAAATTCTTGAAAATACTGTTCAATAATAGGCACATCTTTACTAATGACAATAGAAACCACAGCCGGATTGGCTTTTTCTACTGCGGCAATAACAAGAGATTCTTCTTTTTCTATGTTGCGTTCAATAACTGCTTCGTTTTTGCTTGCAAAATTTTCTTTTTGCCCGCTAAACAATGATACACCGCTAAATCCTTTGGGCTTTATTACAAAAAAAATCAGGGCGCTACTGAAAATGAAAAACATTACAAAACTCACAAAGGCGCTTGTTGCAATAACATTTTTATTATTTTGCCAAAAAGATTTAATGTAATATCGCATAGGTTTTTATTATTTATTAATAATTATTGGCGTATTTATATTGTAAAAAAAATAAAAAAAATTTGTCAAGGCAGGTAGCTTTTAAAATGGATTGTGAGAGGAGCGTGAGGGGCCCAGACCCCGCAGAAACTTTTGCGGGCTGTGGATCCAACAGTTCTATGGATATTAAATATAAAAAATTGCCACAGAGGAAATGATTTTCCTCTGTGGCAACCATTAATCTATCCTCTTAAGGAGGCCTTGTTCTATGGCCCCCTCGAGATATTTGCGCCTAATTGTAAAAGATACGTTTCTCCCTTGAATGCCGCCAAAAAATTCGTCATTGTGTTCCAGTATATCCCCCTTCTGTAAGGGGATTGAGACTGAAAAGGTATTATTGATTGTTAGCTCAAAATCTTCTTGTACTCTGTATCGTGCCATTTGAATCTCCTTTCTTTATATTTTATTTTTTAAAGAACAATAATAAAGAACAAATTAAAACCAGCCTCTGAGAGGCTGGTGTGAACTTTCTAAGGAAATGTCTTTAATTTAAATTTTATCTATGATTAGAAAACTCAAACCAACCTCCCTCAAGGCGGCTAAAGAAATAAAAGAAAAAGAAATTGTTTTGCTTAATAGGGTTGGTTTGATTTTCCATAACTATTATTTTCAATTTATCATATGGAAAAATAATGTCAACCCCGTTAGAAGTCGCGGACGCTTGCGTGTGCGTCCTACTTCTAACGGGGTCAACCCCGTTGCACACTTGGTAGATATAGAATGTCAATTTCTCGCTGCGTAAGCGATGTCTTAATTTACATTTTTGCAGTGATAGGCGGATAAGTGTGCTACGGGGTCAACCCCGTTGCCCACCTTTGCGCAAGCGGAATGTTGAGTTTGTCCGGGGTCTGACCCCGGACAAGTTATTCCGGGGTCTGACCCCGGAAATTTATTACAACTTTGATGCGATCGCATCAAAGTTGTAATAAGAGAAAAGTCACAAAATTTTTGTATTGCCTGAACACTAATAAACATTTCTAACGCAAGATATAAATAAAAAAAGCGGGGGCTCGCGCCATTGTGGTGGTTTGAGCCACGCCGCTGAGGCTGTAACCCCTTTGGCTCCCGCTTATTAATAGTTTAAAATAAGGATTTCTTATTTTAAACTATATAATATACTTTCTTCCTAATATCTCTCTATCGCCTTCTTGTATTTCAAAGCAGGCTTTTGAGCCATTTTTGGTTAATTTTCCGATTACACTTATTCCATCCTTTTCAATCAACCAAATGTTTCCATTCAAATTACGAACACCAACATTTGATGGAGCGGTATGGAAAATTATTGCACCAATCTGTCGGACAACGCTGGCTTTCATTTATATCACCCCCCTCCTTTTTTAATCCTTTTTTAATGTGCGGATTTGTAAAAACAAAAATCTTCCCGCGAGCGGGAAGATTTTTGTTTGTATTTTATTCTTTTATTTATTTATTTATTTTTTCAAAGTTTCAAAGCCAAAAACCTTCCCGCTTTGGGAATTCAACAACACAACTAACAACAATAAACCGCGCAAAGGTTTTTGACTCTTTATTGTCATATTGATTTTTCTATCATAAATCAAACAAAATAAAAAAGCAATACCCTACTTCACAAAAGCCTGTGGAAAAAATTAGGAAGGGTGCATAATCGATTAAGGCTATTTTATTTTTTGCTTTTCACCAAAACAAGCAAGCAGTTTATTTAAAGGCAAGGTATTGATAATATCTTTTTTTTCTGCCCAACCCCGCCGGGCTTGAGCAATACCATATTCCACAAAATGCATTTGTTCTTTTTGGTGCGCATCACTATTGATAACCATTTTCACGCCCGCCTCTTTGGCTTTTTTAATAAAAACATCTTTTAAATCTAATCTCGCGGGAAAAGAATTGATTTCCAAAATTGTGTTTGTTTTTTGAGCGGCTTGCAAAATTTTCTCAAAATCAATTTCGTATTCATCGCGTTTTTGCAGTAAACGGCCCGTGGGGTGAGAAATGATATTTACATAAGGATTTTGCATTGCTTTGATAATACGTTCTGTCATTTGCAAAGCGGGCATTTTCATTTGCGAATGAATGCCCGCAATAACATAATCTAATTTGCTCAAAGCCTGTTGAGCGATATCCAAAGAACCATCAGGCATTATATTGGCTTCACAGCCTTCTAAAATACGAAAATGATAGCCTTGTGTGGCTAGCTTGCGATTTAATGCTTGAATAGCCCCAGAACGCTGCGCTAATTGTTTTTCATCTAATCCTTTTTCAATTCTTAAAAATTTCGTGTGATCAGCAATGCCCAGATATTGATATCCCATTTCAATAGCAAACAAGGCTAGTTCTTGCAAACTATCCGCTCCCCCATCCCAGTTGCTGTGCACGTGCAAATCGCCCAAAATATCATTGTAACCAATTAATTTGGGCAACGATTGCTTTCCTTTTGCCTGTGCAAGCGCAGCTTCAATTTCTCCTTGATTTTCTCTTAATTCCGGTTCCATCCAACACAAGCCCAAATTTTTATAAACATCTTCTTCTTTTGCACAAACAATCATTTTGCCAGAACGAAACAACCCATATTCATTCAGTTTAAACCCTTTGTCCATTGCCAGCTTGCGCAACACAATATTATGCTCTTTTGAGCCGGTAAAATACTGCAAGGCTGCCCCATAACTTTGCGCTGGCACCACCCTGATATCCATATCAAATCCCTGCCTCATTCGCACAGAGGAGCGAGTTTCTCCTTTTGCTAAAATTTTTATAATGCCGGGCAAAGAACAAAAATAATCCATTACTTTAGCAGGGTTGTCAGACACCACCAAAAAATCCACATCACCTATTGTTTCTTTTCTTCTTCTTACTGAACCAGCCGGGCTAACTTGTTGCACCTCTTTAAGACTGTTTAGTTTTTGCCAAACATTTTTTACCACCGGCAAAATTTCACCTAATAAAAACCGGCCTGTGCTCTTTTTTAAAAATGCAATTGCTTGCAAAATATTTTGCTCGCTTTTGATACCAAAACCACTTAAGCGGCGAATTTTGCCCTCTTGAGCCGCTTTTTCCAAGTCGGCCAGATTTTTAATTTTCAGTTTTTGGTAAAGTATCTTAATGGTTTTGGGCCCTATGCCCTCCACTGCGGTAAGGTTTTCTATATCCACAGGAAATTTCTTTTTCAATTGTTCATATTCACCAATCACACCCGTGGTTAAATATTCTTTGATTTTTTCAGCAATACTCTTGCCGATACCCGGTAAAGATTCTAATGCCTTCTCGCCGCCCTTTTGAAAAATATCTTCTATATCTTCGGGCAAGGTTTGGATAGTAAAAGCTGCCTTTTCGTAAGCCTGAGGTTTAAAAGCAATATCCTGCATTTGCAGATATTGGCTCATTGCAAAAAATATTTTGGCTAATTCTTCATTTTTCATTTTCATAAACAAGCGAATGGTTAAAGGGCTTCTCTTTCTATTTAAAAAACAAACTATCTTTTCTTTATTGTAAATCTTTTATAAAAAAAGAAAACCCGGCCGGTTCTTGAAAAGAGCCGGCCGGGTTACTAAATTTCTTGGTGTGAAAATTTACCGTAATTTGTTTCTCAAGCTCTCCAAAAGCTCTTTTGCCATATCTTTCCCGCCCAAGCCCAGCGCCAAACCACCACCAATAACCACCAATGCCACAAAGCCGGTGACCAAAATCTGAATAATATCACGCGCCACCCCTAACTGGCTTAAAATCGCCAAAGCAGCAAATACGCCAATAGACCATCTTACAATGGTACCCAAAAGATTCACATACTTTACTTCCATTTTGCCTGCCAAAGCCTTAATAATTTTTGCGGCTAACTCAGCAATAATCACAGCCACCACAAAAATTGCTGCTGCCACTACTAAATTAGGCAGCCACGACACAATGGCGCGCAAGAAAGCAGCAAACTGATCCATTCCTAAAATTTCCACGCCAGCCAACAAAAACACAATAATAAGCACCCATTTTATCAAAGCGCCAATAAATTCGGAAATGCCTATTTTTAAATCTGCTTTCTCTAAAGCCTCTTGCCATTTTGTTTTTTCAAACAGAGTATCCAATTTTGCCTTTTTTAAAATAAGCGCAATGAGCTTACCCAACCAAACAGCCACAAACCAACCAACCACCACCACAATAATAGCGCCAATCAGTTTAGGGATAAAAGCAATAAAACCCTGCCAAAAACCCTGTAAGGCATCAAAAGTAATACTTGACCAATTTTGTATCATAAAAATTATCTTTTAAAAAGAGCCGACCTTTTTCAATCTTTAATTTATTATACATCCTTTTTATTATTTTTTATAGATTTGTTATGGGGGGCCTGTGGAAAACTTTTAGAGCCAAAAAACCTGTTTGCCCAGCAAAATAATGTGTTGCAAACTCACGACTATTTTGCTTGATAAATATAAACACCATTTTGAGCAAAAACAGGCGGGAAAGACGGCAAGGGAAAAATAAAACATACTATTTTAGATGGCGCTTTTAATTCTCTTTGCGCCTTTTTTTCAATTCTCTTCATTATATTGCTAATGCCATAAACAAAAACCACATCAAAATCAGCCCAACTCACACGCCAAAAATCTTTCCAATAGCAATGCGCTAAATGAGATAAACCCTGCTGTTTTATTTTTTTGTTAGCGATAAAAACCAAAAACGGATTTATATCATAACCCACTGCCCTTGCTCCTTTGCGGGCTGCCTCAATAACAATACGGCCCTCTCCGCAACCCAAATCAACCACTGTTTGACCCGGATGTATTTGCAAAAAATTAAAAGCTTCATAGAGCTGCTTTTTATAAAGAGGCACAAATGGCGCTCCTCGCAAAAGCGGCAATAGCATAAAAAACAACACCACCACAGCAATAACCAGAACAAAAAAATATATTCCCCACTGTATGCCTTGCGCTATATGAAAAAAAGTAAAAGCCATAAAATTAAATAAAAAAATATTTTGCCTGCCTAATATAAGTTTATCAATTAGCTTTGATAATCCTGCCCCCTCCCAAACAAACCTGCTTTTGGTAAAAAACCGCAAACTGCCCGGGCACAATGGCTTTTTGGGGTTGTTGAAAAACCAATTTTAGTTTGCGCTTTCCAAAAGGAACAAGAGTAGCCTTGGAAGGCAAATGCTGGGAACGAATTTTAGCGCTTACATTAAGCGGTGCAAGTGTTTTGGGCAAAGAAATAAAATGAAAAGGCGACAAAATGGCTTCTTTTGCCATTAGTTTTTGTTCATCTTTGCATACCACAAGAGTATTGCTTTGAAGAATTTTATCCACAACAAAATAGGGTCCACCGGCTAATTCAATACCCTTGCGCTGACCAATAGTATAAAAATGCAGCCCCTGATGCTTGCCCAGGATATTGCCTTGCGTGTCTTTAATGATGCCCTCCTTTTTGCCAATTGCTTTTTGCAAAAAACAATTCATACATTTGCCAGCCACAAAGCAAAAATCCTGACTTTGCTTTCTTTTTAAATAAAAATCAAAACCATTCTCCTGCGCTAATTGCAGAACTTTTTCTTTGGTATAATTGCCCAAAGGAAAAATAATGCGGGGAAGCCATTTTTGGGGCAAAAAAGACAAAGAATAGTTTTGGTCTTTGGCGCTATCTTTGGCTTTGAGCAATTCATACTGGCGCGTTTTTTCATTTTTTCTAATACGGCTATAATGACCAGTGGCTATATAATCAATATGATGTTTTTGCGCCCACGCAAAAAGTGTTTGGAATTTAAGATAGCGATTGCAAATAATGCAAGGGTTAGGAGTTCTGTTATTTTTAAGTTCAGAAAGAAAATAAGCAATAACTTTTTTTTCAAAGTCTTGCGAAACATCCACAATATAATAAGGAACATTAAGCTTTTGGCATACCTTTTGCGCTATAGCAAAAGATTCTTCGCTGCAGCAAACATTTTCTCTAAGAGAATAACTATGTTCATCACGCCACACCGCATATTTTAACGATACACCCACCACTTCCCAACCCTGTTGTTGCAGCAATAATAAAGACATTGAAGAATCCACGCCCCCCGACATTCCTACCACAATTCGTTTTTTTCTAATTTTATGAAGCATATTCTTGCATAGGAAAATTTTTAGGCAAGCAAAACCATAAAAAGCCGAGCGATGATAACGAAAAAAAACCAGCAAAAATTGACTTTTTTTATTATTTTACTTTTCAACAGCTTGGGTGCTTACCCCATTAGAAGTCGCGCACGCTTGCGTGCGCGTCCTACTTCTAACGGGGTTGACATAGCTTTTTGATTTGCTATTATATAATAAATCACGCCCGAGTAGACTTTGGTTTACTCGGGAAGATTTTTTTTAAGGAAAGGGGTTAATTTTTCTACCGCGCAAAAATAAGGACGATTGCTAATTCTTAATAATAAGTCATTGTATTCTCTACCTCTTAAACCAAATGGGTGAACAATAATAACCTGTTTTTGAATATCTAATAAATATTCAACAATCGCTTTATAATCCCCATCGCCGCTAAACAAAATTAGGCAATCAAACATATTTAAAGCGAGTAGAATATCCTTTGTAATCTCTACATCGAAATCACATTTTCGCCGGCAAAACCTACCTCCAAAAGGTTCTTGCGAACCTTTTTCTAATAATTCTTTGAGTATATTATTCGTTTCCTCTCCGAGAATTTCACTAATACTTTTTATTTTTCCTTTTTTTGTTTTAAGGTGGGTAACTTCTAAAGAAATTGGTATCCATTTAACTTCTTTTGATATCAAGTTATAACCAATCCTTTTAATTTCTTCCTGAAACCCCTCTGATTTTATATTGCTTTTTTCTACGCCGAAATAAAATCTAATATCATAAATTTCCGGGTAAGTTTTTAGGTAATCATAAAGTTTTTTAGAGTCGATACTCCATTTTAATTGTGAGGTTGTATTTATTGGGATATAAATTTTCTTTATTTTGGACTGTTCTTTAATGTTTTTAGTATTTCAATAATCTCTTGCAGGGGTTTGTCTTTGTGTTGAGCAATAAGCGCGAGTATTTGTTCGCGCTCAAAGCCCTCAACGTGTTTTTCCTCTGCGCTTCTAATGATTTCCCCGAACAAAGGCCCGGGTTCAAAACCCAAAGCAATAAGGTCCCTTCCAAACAATACCGGCTTGGGCTTTTCTTTATCAATCCCTAAGGCACGTGCTCTTTCTAAAAGCCATTTGCCTGCTGGATAATCAAGGGGAAGAAAAAATTTTTCAGGTTCATTTGGGTCAACCAATAAACCACGACCACAATGATCTGCTTGCGCAACGCAAACTAAGTGGCGCAAGGTGGCTGGATTAATTCTGGAAGCTAAACGTTTTATGGCGCCATCGGTAATTTTTTCCCCTTGTTGGGTCTCTTGCAAATAAAAAAGAGAGGGTTTTAAGTGTTCCGCCACTAATTTTGTAATAGCATCACGCAAAGAGGCTTCTATGCCTATTTGAGAAAGAAACTTGTTGGCTGTTTGCATTCCTGCTTCTTCGTGCCCATAACTGCGAATTTTTCCCTCAACGCTTTGGGTGGTTAAAGGCTTGCCAAAATCATGACAAAATGCAGCGAGCATTACTATTAAAGCTTCTTTATCTGGTAGTTGTTCTCGCTCAACAATTTTAGCAGCTTCATCAACAACCATCATTGTATGAATCCACACATCACCTTCCGGATGCCATTGAGGATCCTGAGATGTTGTAGTGAGGTCAATAATTTCTGGATGCATCTCGTGAAAAATACCCCATTCCATCGCTGCTTGCAAACCAAGAGAAGGTTTTTTGGATTTAAGAAATAATTTTACCCATTCTTCTCGTATACGCTCTTTGGGTAAATGCTTGAGTTCGCTACGCATCTCGCGCATAATTTGCGCTGTGCGGTCATCAACGCTTAAACCAAATCTACCAATAAATTGCACGCCGCGTAAGACTCTCAAGGGGTCATCGCGAAAACGTTCTTCGTCGGTAACCCGCAATATTCTTTGTTCAATATCTTTCACGCCGCCAAAATAATCATAAACCTCGCCGCTTAAAATATCTTTAGCAAGTGAATTAAAAGTAAAATCACGCCTTCTGGCTGCCTCCTTAATGCTCATATATGGGTCAGCGCTTACCGCAAAATCTTTATGACCTGCTCCTGTTTTTGATTCCCGGCGCGGTAAAGAAACATCAATATCAATATCTCCAATGCGCACTTTCAAAACACCAAAAGCAAACCCCACCTCATTCACCTGCCCCAAACTCTTGGCGATTTCTCTTATTTTTTCGGGCGAGATATTATAAACCTCAATATCATAATCTTTCGGCACCATACCCATAAACTCATCTCTCACCGAACCACCAACCAAAAGCGCCCGGCCGCCCATTTCTTTAATAATCTGTGCAAAATCAATTATCTTTTCAAACGCCTCTGCTTGCTCTATAAAGCCATTTTTCATTAGCTGCTCTTTTTCAGCAAGAGCATTAGGACGATAAATTATTGCTTCTTGCTGTTGTGCATCTAACTGTTGTTGCGTTTTTTCAGAATTATGCATATAGTTTTTATTTTTTATTTGCTTTTTTATAAGCAAGAAATGTTGCGTCTATAAGCAAGAATGTTGCCAAGGATGAAAAATTCTGAATTATTTTTATCCCCCACCCCGCCCCTTTAACTACAATAAACTAAATCAATTATATTGTAGCAAAAAATTTAGAGTTTAGAAATAAGAAATGCCTTATTGAACGTTTTATAACTATAAGAGACGGCAAAATAAAGATGAGGTATTGGTTTAAAGGTTAATTTTACCTTTATTGTAGCGGATTTTCTGTTGTTTTTGGAGAAAAATTTGTAAAACTTAAGTAAAAAACAAAAAACAGAAAATTGTTAGAATTTCTGCAACAAATAAAAATGAAAATTTTTCCTTTTAATTCGTCGCGAAATTTTTTTCGGGAAGCGGGAGGGAAATTATCTTGCTGAACTGCCCGCCGAAGCGAGGGGCGAAGCCCCGAGCGAGGCGGCTAATTCAATATGGTGGACCCGAGCGGGTTTGAACCGCTGACCTCCTCATTGCAAATGAGGCGCGCTACCAACTGCGCCACGGGCCCATATTGATAATCTTTGTTTAACAATAAAAGCAAAAAAAATTATTTAGCAACATTAAAAAGGGTGCGCACGGAAGGAGTTGAACCTTCCACCTCTTCTTTATCAGAGAAGCGTTCTACCGCTGAACTACGTGCGCAAAAAATTATATTCAACAAAAAATAAACAGATAATTTGTTTATTTGTATAGTATCAAAAAATTTTTTTTTCAGCAAGAGGCTGTGAAAAAAACACCCCGGGCCGTAAAAACGGCCGGGGGTGTTTTTTTGTAATTTAAGAGCAGAGTAGGACGAACCTAAGCCGAAATTTAGGGTTCCTCGGCCAAAACCCGCAAAGTTGAAAATAGAATTCTCAATTTTCAACTTGCATCGACACTCAAAAAAATAGAAATGATCCATGGACAGCTTCCGCTACCCATGCCTTGTTACGACTTCGTCCTAGTCACTGAATCCGCCGTGGGGCCAATTGCTTGGCACTTCGGGCGTCCCCAGCTTCTCTGACGTGACGGATTGGAGTATAGGGTTTTATCTCCGTTCCCACTGATCGTACGGATTTCCCGTAATCAGCGAGTCCAGGTATGCTTTAGAAAGCATACAAGGAAGGGTCCTTCGTTGCCGCAAGGCAACTACTATGACACCGGCTGACTTCCTAAAAAGTGCTTGTTTAACAAGCCATAACCCTAACTTTTTAGGATCTCCCCGGGTCACTTAATTAACTATTTCTAACATCCCGCAAACCCTTTGAATGACTTCCCGCAAACCGCCCGCTGCGGTCGTCAAGGTTATTATAATATTACGGGCTGCTATTTGCCTCAAGCCCTCTGCCCAAACCATTACTGATTTGGACTGCTAATTTTTTTTGGCTACCAAGATAGCATATCTTGGGCAGGACTTGACTTCGCTTTGCATTAAAAAAGCAAGTCTCACCTGCTAGCTAATTAAGCTGCCGGGCACATTTTATTGGCGGTGAGTACAAGGTCCAGTGACACATTCATCGCCGCATAGCTGATCGGCGATTACTAGCGATTCCGGCTTCATGAGGTCGAGTTGCAGACCTCAATCCGAACTGAGGCAGGTTTTGAGGATTTGCTCCACCTTACGGTCTTGCGTCCCATTGTCCCTGCCATTGTATCACGTGTGCGGCCCAAGGCATAAGGGCCATGCTGATTTGGCGTCATCCCCACCTTCCTCCACGTTGACCGTGGCAGTCCCCTATGACAGGTAAAACATAGGGCAGGGGTTGCGCAGGTTTCTCCATTTAAGGATGCATCTCACGACACCTGCTGACGACAACCATGCAGCACCTGTGCTAACGGCCTTGCGGGGGCTCGCCTTTCGGCAAGCTTTCCATTAGCATGTCAAGCCTTGGTAAGGTTTTCGCTTGTCGTCGAATTAAGCCACGTGATCCACCGCTTGTGTAGACCCCCGTCTATTCCTTTGAGTTTCACTGTTGCCAGTGTACTTCCCAGGCGGGACACTTAACGCGTTAGCTTCGCCAGTGGAAGGGTCGATACTTCCACCAGCCAGTGTCCATCGTTTACAGCGTGGAGTACAAGGGTATCTAATCCTTTTCCATGCCCACGCTTTCGTCAATCAGCGTCAGGGTTGCCCCAGTAAGCTGCCTTCGCTTTTGGTGTTCCGTACGATATCAACGGATTTCACCCCTACACCGTACGTTCCGCTTACCTCTGACACCCTCTAGTTTGAAAGTATCTTTAGCGGCCTTGAGGTTAAGCCCCAAGATTTTACCAAAGACTTTTCAAACCGCCTTAAGACTCTTTACGCCCAGTGAATCCGGATAACGTTCGAAGGTCACGTATTACCGCTGCTGCTGGCACGTGATTAGCCCCTTCTTATTCCCGGAGTACTGTCAATTGTTCGCGCCTCGCTACGCTCGGCGCTCACCAAAATAAAAATAAAAAGAAAAAGCGAAGGGCAAAAATTTCTTGCAAAAATTTTTGCACATTCAATTCAGTTTTTCATTTTTATTTTTCAATTTTAAATTAGCGCGCACTAAACGCAGTGAGGCGCGAACAACTTCATCCCCCGGAAAAGCGGTTTACAATCCGAAGACCTTCTTCCCGCACGCGGCGTCGCTCCATCAGGCTTTCGCCCATTGTGGAAGATTCTCGACTGCAGCCTCCCGTAGGAGTATGGCCCGTATCTCAATGCCATCGTTGGGGAACGCGCTCTCACGCCCCCTACCCGTCATCGCCTTGGTGAGCCATTACCTCACCAACAAGCTGATAGGCCGCAAACCCATCCCTGAGCCCAAGCGAAACGCAAGGTTTTACTCGTTTCTTCCTGCGAAAAAACGAGACTATCGGGAATTAGTTCGCCTTTCGGCGAATTATGCCCGTCTCTGGGGTTGGTTATTTGCGTATTACTAACTCGTTTGCCGCTATCCCGCCTCTCCTTGCGAAGAAGCAGGACCGCACGACTTGCATGCCTTATCCACGCCGCCAACGTTCATCCTGAGCCAGGATCAAACTCTCAAAAAAAATTTAGGTTCGTCCTGCTCTACTCTCAAATAAATATTGCAATGTATAATTTTATTATTCAATTGTAAAGAACAAATTTTTGAACACTTTTTATTTTAATAATAAAAACAATGATGTCAAGAGCACATTTTTACCAGAAGAAAAAATTTGTTTAACAAACCACTCTTTGTATTGGAAAAATTCTATTTTCTATACCCCCCTCACTTCAGTGATTCATAACAGTGAAGCAATGTGGAAAAATGAAGCATTAGCAAACATCTAAACAGATTTCTTTGGTTTTGCCTCAAAATAACAAAAGAGTAACATTTTGCAATTCAAGGCTTATTAAAAAAATTACGAGATGTTTTTGTACTGGCTACATTTAATCACTAATACGCATTTTGTTGTCTAATATAAGATTACCAATTGTTGTCTAATATAAGCTTACCAAACCGTGGGATGTGTAGCAATCAGCGCTTGTATTCAGCGCTTGTATTAGCCGAACCATTCCTTCCCCTTTTTGTGACAAAACTTTCGTGCTTTAATGCACGAAAGTTTTGTCACAGTTTGTAATACAGTAAGACATTGTAATAGCGTAACACAGGATGTTGGTTTTGCGAATGTTGGTTTTGCGAATGTTGGTTTTGCTTTATTTTTATTTCTTTGTTTTTATTTTTGATTTTTATTTTTCTCTTTTTTGCGGAAAATTTTTGCCTATAATTCCCTCCTCCTTTAAGATTTCCTTTAGAATTTTTTTCATAAAATTTCTGCCGCCTCTGGCAAGCGGCTAACCACACTGCTGTTTTAGAGAAATCACCCATTACAAATTTTGCACAGCTGCGCAAAATTTGTAATGGTGGTTGAAAAAATTACCCAGCTGTTGTTTTTATTCTAAAAATTCCTTTGGGGAATAGAAGGGGGAAATCTTTTTTATTTTCTCTATTATCTTTTCTTTTTCTTTTTTTGTTTTTGCTCTCAGATATTTTTCTTTTAATTTTTTAATTTTTTTTCTTCTTTTTTGTTTTAATTTAATCAAAAAGCGTCTTCGGCGTGAAGATTCTTTTGACATATTTTTTTTATTAACCTCACTTACGCACTTGAAGATTAAAAAGCACGTCAGTGGGGATTAATTTGATGTAAAAATTTTAGCAAAAAAAATTATCTGAGAAAAGAAAAAATAGGCAATCATTAAGGGTAATAAAGATGTCCTAATTTTTTGTTGCTAAATTTTTTAATCTTGCTAACGCTGAAATTTTTTCCTTATTTTCTATTTTTGCTTGCTTTATCCCTTTTTCCATTACACTCAGTAATTCATCATATATCCCTTTTTGGACAAAAAATGGTGTGCCATCTTTACCCCCCACAGCAAAAGAGTATCGCGCCGGGTCCTCATAAGAAGGCTTTGCGCCATAAACTATTTCAGAAACTAAACTTAATGCCCTAATAGTTTTTGGTCCTACTCCTTCCATCGCTAATAATTCCTCAAAATTCTTGGGTTTTAAAAAATGGGCTTTATCAATTATTTTTTTCAATCTTGGCAAATCAAATTTTTCTTTTAATACAGGATGCCAATGGAACTCAATGTTGTTTAATTCCATCTCCGTAAAGCCTAAAGATCTTGTGTGCTTTATTAACAAATCGTCTTTTTGCGAGATGGCTTGAAAATCTTTCCAAAAAGTTTTTGGTGTTTCCCTTATTAATTCAAGGGATATTTCTTTGTTTTTCTTGCTTTGCGGAGCAATTAAATTAAGGGGATTTAATTTTACTTGTGTGATAATACCAGAATGTGGTTCTTGGGTGAAATCTTTGATATTTGCCGAAAGCCAATGATATCTGCGGGCACTTTGCAATTGGGTATTCATCCCCTGCTGTATAACACTCCATTGACCAGATTTAGTAAAGATAAAATTGTGATGATAAATTTGATAGTTTGCTTGAATAAGACTGGAATCCACCTTCGCTGTTATTTTAGAACTATAAATCAATTTATCAATTTTTTCACTGGACCAACCTAAAGATTCCGCCCATTTTTGAATATGCTGAGGTGTTTTTCTGGAAGTTTTTCCCTTCCCACCACAAATAAAAATTCCCACTTCATTTTCTAATCCCCTCAATCCTTCTTTAAGGGCAGCCAAAGTGGTAGTAGTGGCGCCACTGGAGTTCCAATCAAAGCCAATAACACAGGCAAGGCTCTGAAACCAAACAGGGTCAGCGAATCTTTTTAAAATTTCCTCTGTTCCAAATTCTTCTACTATTACCAAAACAATCGCTCGTGAAAGCCTTTTCATTTTTTCAAACAGCCAAGAAGGACATCTGCCATAATCTAAAGGAATAGTAGCAATACCACTTCTCATTAGTTTCTATTGTATCAAAAAATCATTTTAGATAACATTGCCCTCCCTTGTACTATTAAAACTAAAGAACTCGCTTGCTTTCCTTAATATCTTGCCATAGCAAATGATGGCGGACAGTGAACCTTGTACCATACCCCTAACGGTAGCATAGAGGTGTAGCATTGGGCATTTTTTGTGACAAAAATTTCGTGCTTTAATGCACGAAAGTTTTGTCACAGTTTGTAATACAGTAAGACATTGTAATAGCGTAACACAGGATGTTGGTTTTGCGAATATTTGTTTTGCGAATGTTGGTTTTGCTTTATTTTTATTTCTTTGTTTTTATTTTTGATTTTTATTTTTCTCTTTTTGCGGAAAATTTTTGCCTATAATTCCCTCCTCCTTTAAGATTTCCTTTAGAATTTTTTTCATAAAATTTCTTCCGCCTCTGGCAAGCGGCTAACCACACTGCTGTTTCAAAGAAATCCCGGCTCCCAAGGCAGTAGGAATTAGGAATTTCCCAAAAAGAGAACAACCAAAAAGAATTAAGGAATGGGCATAGGCTCTCCTAAATAAGCGGGAAGAGAGTGAAAAAAAACATCAAAACAGGCTTTTAGGCGCGCTAATACTTCTCTGCCAATACTGAATTCAATATTAGCATAGGTTTTACGGTCAGCGGTAATGCCATATGCTTTTATTCCCAAATGATGAGCAATAAAAAGCGCTCTGGGCAAATGAAATGCCTGCGTAGAAATAATAAGACTTTTTACCTGAAAAATATCACGCGCTCTGTATAAACTATCATAAGTATCAAAACCCGCATAATCTAAAAAAATATCGTTGGGATTAATCCCCTTTTCCAATAAATAGCGGTTAATAGTAGCAGTTTCGTTATAATTTTTTTCTCGGTTATCGCCGGAAACCAAAATCTTTTGCGCCTTGCCTGATTGATAAACAGCAATCGCCGTGTCCACACGGTCCTTTAGCACTTCGCTCATTGTTTTGTTGCGATAAACGCTCGCTCCCAAAATTAAAACTGTTTGAGAAGAGGGCAATTGACTCAAATGGGTATAAATATAATGGGCTGTTTGGTGTTCTATATACCAGTTAAGAAAAAAAATCGCAATAAGAGAAAAAAGCAATACAAGAGAGCAAAAAATAAATATTTTATTAAAAAAATTTTTTTTACGCTTTTTTGTCATTGCGCCTAAAAAATAGCTAACATTTATTTGGGCCAGCGAGCAATCATAAGAGAACAAGCATCTTTGTTTGGCAGCATTTGAAAAATTTGCTCAGTGATAAAAGGCATAAACGGATGCAATAATTTCATTGATTCGCGCAAAACATAAAGTAAAATCTTTTTTGTGTGGAGGGCGGTTTGGGGATGGACAATTTGTTCTTTGCTTTTTTCAATATAAATATCACAAAAGGTGTGCCAGAAAAAATGATAAATTTTTTGCGCTGCCTGGTGAAATTGAAAATTTTCAAGGTCTTTGGTAATTGCCTTGGTTGTTTGCTGTAATGATTTTAAAATTTCCGCGTCCGCTTGTGTGATTGTTTTCGTTTGAGATTTCGTTTTTGTGTTTTTTATTTTTAACTTTTCGTTTTCCGTTTGCGCCAAAACAAATCGCGCCGCATTCCAAATTTTATTGGTAAATTTTCTCATGGCTAAAAAGTTTTCCTCTCCCAAGCAAATATCGTTTCCCGGAGCCGAACTAAACACTAAAGCCATGCGCAAAGCATCTGCCCCGTATTTATTTACTGTTTCTATGGGGTCAATAACATTCCCTTTGCTTTTGCTCATTTTCTGCCCTTTTTTGTCAACCACGCGGCAATGCATATGGGCTATTTTAAAAGGAATTTTTTTGGTGAGATAAATTCCAAACATAATCATTCGCGCTACCCAGAAAAATAAAATATCCCACATTGTATCCAGCACAGAGGTTGGGTAAAAATATTTAAAATCAGGACTGTTAGGATAGCCCAGAGCGGTTAAGGGCCATTGTCCTGAGGAAAACCAGGTATCAAAAGTATCTGTTTCTTGTAAGACTGCAGCGCTTTGGCATTTTTTGCAAGGGCCTTCTTGCAAAGCAAAAATAGCGTTTTTGGGCGCGGTTAATGACTGCAATCCTTTTTTTATCTCATCAAAACTATACTGAGTTTTTAAATCCTGATACTTTCCCAAAATCTTTTCTCCTTTTTTATTAATAAAACTAATAATAATATCGGGATTGCACGATAAGCAATACCACGCCGGAATGCGCGGCCCCCACACAATTTGCCGGCTGATATTCCAATCTTTAATGTTTTCCATCCATTGCACATAAAGTTTTTCAAATCTTTTGGGTATGATTTTTATTTTTCCTTTTTTAACCGCTTCCAAAGCCGGTTTTGCCAGCGGCGCAATTTTAATAAACCATTGGGGCATTGTTAAAGGCTCAATAATATTTTTACAGCGATAACAAATGCCCACGCTATGGCGCAAGGGCTCTGTTTTAATTAGTTTTCCCGCTGCTTTTAAATCAGCCACAACAACCTCCCGGGCTTGTTTTGCATATAAACCAAGATATTTTTCGGGCGTGTTGATCATTTTGCCGTTTGTATCAATCACTTTAATGGTTTCTAATTTGTGCTTTCTGCCTATTTCAAAATCAATGGGGTCGTGCCCGGGCGTAATTTTTAAAGCCCCAGTGCCAAAATCCTTTTCTACCAATTCATCAGCAATAATCGGCAGTTCTTTGTTTAAAATGGGCAAAAGGGCTTTTTTGCCAATTAAATGTTTGTATTTTTTGTCTTTGGGATTCACAGCCACGGCTGTATCAGCGAAAATTGTTTCGGGACGGGTCGTGGCAATTTGCAAGGTGCCATAATCCAGAAAATAAAGAAAGTCGTCCCTTTCAATATATTCAACCTCAAGGTCAGAAAAAGCAGTGCCGCAATGAGTGCAATAATTAATAATGCCATCGCTGCGGTAAATTAATTTATCCCGATGAAGCCGGCGAAAAGTATTAAAAACCGTTTCTAAAATTGCCGGGTCCAAAGTGTATTTTTCGCGTGTCCAATCAAGCCCAAAACCTAATTTTTTCATCTGTTCTTTGGCTATGCCTCTATTTTTTTCCACAAAATCCTCAATCATTTTATAAAGGGTCTGGCGGTCAAAATCAAAACGGCTTTTCCCTTGCGCTTTTAATTTTTTTTCAAAAACATATTGCGTTTCAATCCCCGCATGGTCAGTGCCGGGCAAAAATAAAGTGGGCTCTCCTTTCATTCTGTGCCAACGACAAAGAATATCTTCCACCACATAAAGAGCATGGCCCATATGCAAGGGGTCGTTGGCATTGGGAGGCGGCAATAAAATAGTAAAGGGTTTTTTAGCAGGAGTAATTTTAGGGGTAAAATAACCGCCCCTTTCCCACATCTCATAAATTTTTTGCTCAACAGCTTGAGGATTGTATACTTTTTCCAAATCCATATATAGATTAAATTATTTTTTCATATTATCTCTAAAACGCTGTTTGTTCAAGTGCTGTGCTTCCAAGATAGGCTTTGTTTGATTTATAAACAACCTTCAATTACCAAACGCAAATGAGCAATGAGGTTCGGATAATAAAAAACAGTTTACTCAATAAACTAAACAATCTTCTATCCAAACAATTGCTATAGCAATTGTTTGGATAGAAGAGAGGGGGTTAATTTTACCTATATTATTTTACCTTTATTGGAGCGGGCTTTTGGTTGTTTTTGGAGAAAAATTTGTAAAACTTATTAAGAACGTGAATAAAAACAAAAAAGCACGTACGTGCTTTTTTGTTTGAAAATATCCACAATAAAACTTTGATTTAGTTGTCTGAACCGCCCATATCTGATTCTCCTGACATTGGTTGAGATGGGTTGGATGGCTCTTGCTTAGCGCCTGCCAAAGCGCCCTTTTTCTTTTTTGCTTTCAATGCTAACGCTACCACTAACAATACCACTGCCACTGCAAGAATGACCAAGGTTAAGGTGTTCATAGTTTTTTAAATTTTAAGATTGCGACTTTTTAATTTTCCACCATTAAAAATTGATAGTGGATATTGATTTTTTTATTGTAATCATCTTTGGCGCAAAAGTCAAAAAATCTGCTTGTGGATAAATAATTGTTTCTGTGCTTGGAAAATGTGAGCCAAATAAATGCCTGCTTTTATCCTCCTTTTTTAGCCGCTTTTTTTGCAAAAAGGATTAAAAAATTAATCAGCAAGTAGGCAGGGCAATTTAAGAGATTACAAAGCATTCGCTATTTGCTCAACAAGATAATAAATATCCCCTGCTCCCATCACCACTAAAACATCAAAATCAGAAATATGTTTTTGCAAATAATTTTTTAATAATCCTTTTTTTATATATTGCACACTATTATTTTGCGTGGCTAAAGCGAGCTTTTGGCTGTTTACTTTTTGTTTAATTGTCTTTTTTTCTCTGCCTTTTACTGAATAAATATCCGTGATAATAATTTTTTCAATGCCAAATTTGTTTCTGGCTTGTTGAAAGGTTTTTACAAAATCCTGAAATAAATAAAAAGTCCTTTGGTACTGATGGGGCTGGAAAACCACCCACACGCGCTTTTGGGCATATTTTTCTTGAAGCGCCTGAAAGGTGGCTTTAATTTCTGTGGGATGGTGAGCATAGTCAGATATAATTTTTACTTTTTGATTTTTAATTTTTAAACTTGTCTCCTGGAAGCGCCGCCAAACGCCTTTGTATTCTGAAAGGGCTTTTAGAGCAAGTTGGTCGCTAATGCCCAACAATCGCGCTACCTTTAAAGCAGCCAGAGCATTGGAAACATTATGCTCGCCGGGCACCTTGAGAATTTTTTTGATTCTGAGAGCCTCTTTATCTTTTAAAGAATAGCATTTTACTTTTTGTTTGAAAATGGAAAATGGAAAATTGGACATTAAAATTTTTAATGTATTTTCATCGTCTTTATTTGCCACGATAAAACTTTTGACTTGTTGAACATATTTTGAAAAAACTTTTTTTATATGCTGAAAATTTTTGAAAAAGTCCATATGTTCTTTTTCAATATTGGTAAGCACTAATATATCGGGATAATAATGAAGAAATTTTGCCTGATAGTCGTCTGCTTCTATCACCATATAACGGCTCTTTCCCAATCTCCAGCCCGGGCGCGTGCCAATCACAAATGTGGGGTCAAACCCTGCTTTTATTAAAATCCTGCTAATCATAGAAGCAGTAGTGGATTTGCCATGCATACCGGAAACCGCAATCAGAAAGTATTCTTTAGCAAAATCAGCCAATGCCTGCGCGCCGCTTTGCACTTTTATTTTTAATTTTCTTGCTCTGCGCAACTCCACATTGTCCAAGGGCACTGCCTCTGAATAAACAACCAGCGAGGCGTCAGGAGGCACGTTGCTTGCACGATGCCCAATAAAAATCTGCACTCCCCTCTTTTTTAACTCTTCTGTAATTTCGCTTTTTTGCTGGTCAGAACCGGAAACAAAAAAACCTTTTTGCAAAAAAAGGTGCGCAATGCCCGACACGCCAATGCCCCCTATGCCAACAAAATGTATTTTAGAAGAAAAATGCCAAGAACTATTGAGCATTTTATTTTTTTATTTTTGCGCCCTTTGCGCACACAATGGCACGCACAAATAAAAAGCACAAATTCTGTTTGATTATTTTTTATTTATTCTTGATGAAGCACTTTATTTTTAAACCAATGATAAACATCTCTTGCCATATCTTTAAATATTCTGATAACAGACAGAACAAAAACCGGCACAATCCAAATGAGTTTAAAAAGCCCTTCTGACATAGTAATTGAAAAAACTAATGACCTTTTGGTTTTGCTAAAGCCACAGAATACAAAGCAGTATATTGGGGGCCGGAACGTTTTAAAACGCTCTCCATCAACTCAAAAGAAAAAACAGGAATAGAGGCAAGAAAAGGGATATCAATAGATGGCCTTTCTTCAGGGTCCATACGGCTAAAAACCCAACTTCTCAAACGCGCCAAGGTAATATGCGCCTTGAATATTCTGTCTTGTTCTTGATTGCTATGGTGTAAAACTCCCGCACGATAACATTCTTTTTTGAGTTGTTCAGACAATTCATTTAAAAGAGGGTTTTTTTCTACTTCCAACCAGATAAGACGCGCTAAATGCTGTTGGTCGGGACCATAACAAATCCTTTTTGTTTTTAACACAAAAGAGCTGTGTTGTTGTGCTATTTTCTGCAACACATTCTTAATGTTTTCCAATTGGACATCAGCCACCGCGCCCAGAAACAATAAGGTAAGGTGTAAATTTTTTGGTTCTACCCATTTCAAAACACCCGCTTCAAGAAATTCTGGGTTAAAAGCATTATTAATTTCTTTTTCTGCTTGCGCTAATTTCTCTTTGATGTGGGTTGGCAAATTGATAGCCACAAATAAACGTTTCATAAGCTGGGTTTTAATTATTGTTTTCTTTTCTTTATTATATATGCGTTATCTCATAATGACAAGGAATGGGGGGGACAGACCCCCCCTCAATTTGAGGGGGGTCTGCCCCCCCCACACGCTAACTCCTCTGGTAAGATTGAGCGCAAAGATTGAATTTTTATTTAAAAGCAATAAAATAAAAAAAGCAATCAAATAAGCCATTATGATTAATAAGGAATTAGCCAAATATTTTAAAAAAATAGCGCGTCTTTTGGAAATTAAAGGAGAGAAGCAAATTTTCCGCATTCGCGCTTATCAAAAAGCAGCCCAGATTCTGGAAAATATTACAGACGATATTGGTGTTGTTTATAAACAAAAAGGCATTAAAGGAATTGAAGAAATTGCAGGGTTGGGCAAAAAATCAGCGCAAAAAATAGAAGAATATATCAAAACAGGAAAAATAAAAATTTTAGAAGAACTGGAAAAAGAAACCGCTATTAAGCAGGTTATAACCCATTTTTTTGAAAGCAAAGGCTTGGACCTAAAAGAATTAAAGGAAAACGCCAAAAAAAGAAAAATCATTTATTCCCGTTACACCAAGCCAGCAAAACAACTAATTGAATTGGCTGGGGGTGTCAAGCAGGCGCAAAAAGCCATTGATATTGTAGCGCAATGGGCGGACTCTAGAGGCCTTGATTATGCTATTGAAACAGTGTTTAAAAAATGGTTAGAGTTGGATAGATTAAAACCAAAAGAAATCGTGAAAAAACCATTTTATCAGGGAATGCCAATGATTTTTTCACAAACCAAAAACAAATGGTATGTGATTAACGAACAAGGAGAATGGTTAGAGTTCGCGGATAAAGAAGATAAAATTGAATGGCGCACCATAAAGTAAGAAGAGAAAAAGAGAAAGAATCCGTTTGTTTAAATTAACGAAACAGGCGGTTTTTTATTCATTTTTTAATATACAAAATTTGACAAAATTGAGGATATCTGCTAATGAACAATTAGTTATAAAAAATAAAGTTTTGGCAGACGATGAGAAGGTAGTTTTTTAAAGAAATAATTAGTTGTCTGCCAAAACTAAATATGAGGTGAGACGACATTAAGGTTGTTTTTAAAAACGTCGCCGATATTGTCTCACCTCCTCTCTTTTTAGCAATCAACTTGGTTTAATTGCTAAAAAGAGGGCACGAGTTAGTTTTGTCTTTGAGGAAGACGCGGGTTATATTGTGCCCTCATCATAGTTGATGGACGATCTGGCTGGTGTTTTTTAACGATTATGAGTTTGTCCATCAAATAGAGGTGAGACGAGGATGATTATGTTTGCTATAAACGATGGTTTGCTTGTCTCACCCCTTGTACCTTTACAATTGGTTATTGGCTATGTGACGGACGAGGTATGGTTTGTTTATAAAACGACGGTGTGTGTGTCCGTCACTTTTTATATTGTATAAGGAAACAACACTGGGTAAATTTAAAAAAATACTCGGTTTACTGCTTTAACCCCCGCGTGTTCTCTACATCTAAGTTCACAATAAATTGCGCATTGAGATGTGGAATCAACAAAGGAATTGAATTTGCGCAATATTTATTTATAATAAATCTGCAACACAAACCTATTTGAAAATGAAAATTATTTGAGATTAAAAATGGAAAATTAATTATATGCTTTCACATACTGATCTTAAAAAAGGCACACTTTTTATTTACAATAACCAGCCATACGAGGTGCTGGACTTTTCGCTTAATTTTCAAGGAAGGGGCGGTTCAACCACTCAAGTAAAAATAAAAAATCTGATTTCAGGCAATGTGTTAAGCAAGGTCTTTCATTCCGGTGATAGTTTTGAAGAGGCCCAGATTGAAAAAATACCCATTAAGTTTTTGTACAAGGATAAACGAAACCAATATTTTTTCTGCTATGCGCAAAACCCCAGTCAACGTTTTTCTTTAAACGAACAAGAAATAGGTTCCAGTGCGCAATTCCTTAAAGGCAATAGCACGCTGGAGGGTTTAATGTTTGAAGAAAAAATTATTAATGTAGAGATTCCCATTAAGGTGCAATTAAAAGTGGTAGAAGCCAGCCCCTATTTAAGAGCAGGCAGAGCAGAAGCAGGCACCAAAGAAGTTATTTTGGAAACCGGAGCAAAAATACAAGCGCCTTCTTTTATTGAAGAAGGCGATGTAATAGAAATAAACACGGCAACATCATCCTATGTGCGCCGTGTTTAAAGAAAATATAATTACTTATCCCCTCCTTTCCCCTCCTTCACCCACTCTAAAAAGGGGATAAATAAAAAGGGCGATTAGTGCCCATACCAATAGGATGGGCCAAAAAATGAAAATTGCCGCCCAAAACAGAAAGTTTTTTATTCTGCTGCTAATAATTCTTTGTTTCATTTCTTTTCTTCTCCCGTCCTTCTGTAAAAATTTTTAAAAATTTAAAAATTTCAAAAAACTGCTTTCTTTATGGCATATTTTTTCTTATTTTGCAAGAGCTCATTGTAAAAAAAGATATTCTTGCCACACCTTTTCTTTCGCTGTTTATTAGAAAAAACAGCTAAAATTAAATAAGGCAATGAAAGAGAATCAATAAAGAGATTAAAGACTATATAGTTCTCTGATGAGTTCTAGAAAGAGCGCATTACTCCATGCTTGATTCCAACAACCCTCTGCGCGCAAGGCGCAAGCAGAGCTTAATTCGCTATGGCAACCAATAATGCCCATTAAAAGAATTTCTTGGGCGCTATTGTGCAAAATTTTTTCAATATAATCTTTATATTTCACAGAATTGATTCTGTGCAAAACAAGAGCGGCTAAATTATTCAGGTAAAACCAAGGATCACCCTGATGATAGCTGGCGGGATTTTCACCTGTGTGTTCTGAATGAAAACAAGAAGCGTTCTTATCACAAGTAGCAATAGCGCCCCAATCCAACCACAAAGCAGATAAAGCATTATCAAAACAAATTTCCCATTCCGGCTTTTCCAAAAGTTCAGGATAAATATAAGCAGCCAAAAAGATATTGGGCCTTATCAAAAAATCATCAGGAGCATCCAATAACAACTTCCCTGTCCAAAAATATTCTTTTACCTTAAATTTTAAATTAGCCTCCTGAATTTTAAAAACCGGGTCTTTGGTTAACTGATAGGCTAATTGCAGCATATAAAGCCGCAAAGCCTGCAATTCAAGGCGATAGCCTTGTCTGTTGAGCGTGTCCATCCAGGTATCATGACCCAAAGCGCAAGATAATTGCTCGTTTTGATTAGCAAAAAAAGATTTTTCCAAGATTAGCTGCAAGTATTTTTTGATTTTCCATAAAACAATTTCATTTAACTTATTCTTTTGCAAATACTCCCCTATTCTCTGGAAAAGCCAACCTACACCATCCGCATTATTAACTGTTTTATCATTTAATTTGTTGGGCAACCTGCCTTGTTCGTTTATGAAAGGCAGCATCTGAAAAATCAATTTTGCAAAAAAAGATTTTTTATTTTGAAAAAGCGCCTTCAATGCAATCATTTCGTCTCTGCTGTAAACCTGAAAAAACCAGGGCAACCCGGCCGCAAGGTGTGTTTCTTTATTTTCTTCAAAAAGCAAAGCATAAAGAGCGTTTTGCGCACACAAAAAAGCCATTGTTTTTTCTTTGTCGGGCAACAAAGCAAAGCGCAATTCTTTTCTTAGTAATCTTCTCTTTTCCTTTTTGAATTTGTATGTTTTCGCAAAAACCTCAGCGGCTTGTTGTTGGGCATATTTTTTTTCATTTGCCACAGCCCCTACCAATTTGGAGCATTTTAAATTTAATGCCCACAAAACAAAACGTTCAAAAGGAGGAGAGTTTCTCTTTTTATCAAGCACATAATCTTTCTTTACCCATTGCCATGGAGCGCTCAAAACAGAACCGTTGTGATGAAGTACTAAAAAAACCTTTTCTTTTTTGTTTTGACACTCTATCGTTATTTGCTTTTTTTTCATTTCCAGATTATAAAACCTCTGTTCTTCCTGATTATCATAAGAAGCCTTAAAGTCAAGAAATAAATTTATCGCAGCGGCGCGGTTTAATTCATAAACCAATGCTCTTTTATGGTGAGGCATAAAAAAACTTTCTGCAAAAATCCCGTTTTTTGTTTTGGTTTTTCTGACAACGCGCCAAAATTCATTTTGCAGTTCTTGTGTTTCTTCTTTATCAGCCAATTCAATATTTTCTATTATTTTAAATAAATTTCCTTCTTTGCGAAAAAACCAGCCTTCATAACGGCTGTATCCTAACAAAAAAGCAGACCCCTGTGCAGGGTTTTGATTTTCGTTAAAAAAAGAAACATAATCGCCACTTTGATTGGTTAACAAAAAACCCACATTGCCCTGGGCTTGTCCCTGATAGATTTCCTGCTCCAAAAAATTCTTTGGGAACTTATGCGCAATAAGCATAGAGAAAAATTATTAAGCAATGAGAAAGGAAAATAAGAAAAAATTAACCTAATTTCTAATTAACCTAAATAATAACAGGGAAACAGGAGAGAACTGCCAAGGGATAGGAGGTAACCGAGTCAACTCCTATTGTAGGAGGTAACCGAGGGGATAGGAGGTAACCGAGGGGATAGGAGGTAACCGAGTTAACTCCTAATAGGAGTTAACTCGGTTACCTCCTACTGTTACCTCCTACTGTTACCTCCTACTCGATTCCCTCCTCGTTCCCCCTCGGCCCCTTCCTCGGTCCCCCCTCGGTTCCCTTCTATTATTGATATGCTTTCTCTATTGCTTTGTTATGGCTCACAATATAGTTTTGCACCAAAATCTTCCAATCAGCCAAAGCGGCTAATTTTCTTGCTTGTATTTTATTCTCTACTCTGAGAGCGGCTGGCAGTTTAGTAAAATCGTAAAGAATTTTCGCAAGGTTTTGTATTGTTTGTTCATCGGACTGATTTTTTCTCTCCAAGATAAAAACGCCCGGCTGCTTTTTCCCTTTAATATGTTCAGCGCAAAACTGGCCAAAACCAGCCAAATCAGTGGTAAGCGCAGCCACTCCAGAAGCTCCTGTTTCCAACACTGTATATCCCCAAGGTTCATACAAAGAAGGAAACACACCTAAATGAGAACCCTCTATGGCTTCATCAGAGGTCATATTCAAAAGCCCATCTATGCCTGTTAAGTAAATGGGATAAAAAATCACTTTTACTTTGTCTTCTTTGCTATTGGTAAAACCAGCCTCTTTAAGCATTTGCAAGAGCGCATTATGCGAATCAGTTAAATGATGCGTGCACAAAGGAGGCAAGCCTGTTTTTTTAAAACGCGCAATTTTATTTTTTATTTCCTCAAAAACATATTCTCCATCTTCAAAAAGCGCTGACTTTTCTATGGGACTACCAGCCACCAATGACTTCAAGATATTGCCTTCAATATCAGAAGCAATAGACTGTAATGTTTCTTTCAGGTCAAAATAAATTTCCCGCGACTGGATTAATTCTTCGTTAATAGCGCCTGCTTGAGATGGTATCCACAAAAAAGCCACGATGGTTTTTTTGCTTTTTTCTTGCTGCAAAAGATGGTTTAAACGAGACAGCGCTTTAATAAAAATATCCACGCCCTTATTTCTTAATTCATATCTGCCAAGAGTAAAATAAAAAAGCGTATTTTTCAAATCAAACACATAGTAAGGAAAAAAATACCAAAATAAAAACTCTCTTATTTTTTCGCGCTCCAAGCGATGTTTAATAGAAATCTCTTCAATGGTGGGAAAACGTGATGTGTCCAAACCATTAGGCACTAAAACATCAGCATAACGACCTAACACTGTTTGGCTTTCCAAAGCCGTAAATTGGCTCACAGTGGAAAAAATATCAGCCTGCAAGGCGCAAACTCTTTCTAATTGGTCTTTAGAGGCAATTCCATATTCATAGGCTGCCTGCACAGGAGATTTATTGCTTAAAATCTTATCTAAGGAAAGATCCATACCAGCCAGTGTTCTTCCCAGCACCGTAGCATGGGTGGTAAAAACAGAGGCAAAAACCACTTTTTGTTTTTTTAAATAAAGCATCGCTGCCCCGCTTAACCATTCGTGAAAATGCACGACGGTTTTTTTCTCCGGAAACGCCAAAAGAATTTTTTCTAAAACCCTGCCCACTATCCATGCCCAAACCAAGGGTTCGGTGTAATCCATTGGCGACCCCCAAGAATCAATTTGAAAATTATCCCATAATTCTTTTTTAATATAATCGCCTTGGGATAAAAAAGATTGAAACTCTACCAAAATCACTTTTGGTGAGCCTTCTATAAGCCAATGGCCAAAATGCACCTTAATTCCTTCTTTCTCCAGCAACAGAAAAATCTTCTCCCATTCTTGGGGAGGAGGAACTTTTTCAAATTCTCCTTTGCATTTTTCGGAAAAATAAGGGCCTATTAAGCAATAATTGCTTTTATAATAATCCAGCATTGCTCCAGCCTTAGAGCTTACCACCTTCCATATGCCACCGATTTTATTGCAAACTTCCCATGAAACCTCAAATAAGAATTCGGCTTTTATTTTAAGACTTGGTGAATCCACTGCTAAAAAGCGCTTCTTCTAATACAAAAACAAAAAGAAGAAGCTATTGATATTTTTTTAATTCAGCGGCGACCTTTTTCAGGGCTGCTATTTTTGTTTTCACCTTCTTTAATTCTTCAGCCAATTTTTTATTTTCCAGCACCTCTTCAATCCATTTGGCAAAATCATTTTTTATTTTATTGGCATGATATTTGTAGGTTTCTTCTGCCATTTCTGCCAATGCATCCTTTAAGTCGCGCAAATCAGACAAAATCCTTCCGTCTTTTACCCAAAATCTTTGAGGTCCTTCCGCTTTTTTTAATGAAGGCTTGTTTTGTGTTTTTTTAACTGCCATAAATATGATAAATAAATTATTTTTTACGACCTTTTTTTATTATATCTTAACATCTAAAATAAACAAGATGAAAAATTAACCTCATTATTCTACTTAGAAAGAAACCGAGGGAGGAGGATAGGAAGGAAGAATAGGAGGGAACCGGGGAGAAGGTACGGGGAAGGAGGTAAGAGGAGGTAACCGGGGGAGAAGGTACGGGGGAGGAGGTAACCGTAGGAGGTAAGCAGGAGGTAAGCAGGAGGTAAGCAGGAGGTAAGCAGGAGGTAACCGAGTTAACTCCTAATAGGAGTTAACTCGGTTACCTCCTACACTCGGTTACCTCCTACACTCGCTTCCCTCCTATGCGCACAGGTCGTATTATATTTTTTCACATCTAAATCTCCTTTAACTGCATTTGGAGGTCTCTCAAAATGTTCATATAAGCAATAAAGCAGTCATAGGGGCTTTCATAGGGATTAAAATATTTATGCACATCCCCATCCGCAAACCACTTGGTGCACATATAATAAAAGTGGTCAGAGGTTTGCAATTTTCGCCATTGCTCCTGCAATACCCTGTGGCGCGCAGACATTATTGGTTCTTCTAAATCATAGATTTTACTAATGGCTTCGCGCTGCATTTGATTGCCCAACCACGCTGAAAGATCGCGCTCGGTGTCTGCCCAGGAAATAGTTTGAGGGCAATCAATTTCTCCCACAGGCGCATAAAGTTTTGCTGCTTGAGAAACAGTAAGAAAATTATTGTCTTTGTGCTTGAGAATTTCTTTGGGCAGATTTTCTATAAACTGAAAAATACCTGTTTCTTCCCACTGGTGCTCTCCTAATGTTTCATAATCCATAAATAAATTTACCACATTGCCATTGCCGTTAATCTGGTTCACCCAAAAAGCAAACTTATCGGGTGTGAGAGGCCACTGCGACCATGAGCGCTCGGAAAAACGAAAAGAAATATCATCGCTCAAACGATAATTTCTTGTTAATATCTTCAAATTTTTTGCTGTGGCAGATTGATAAACAAAATCAGGACTGCGCCACCCTAAAATATGGTCAGCTCCTTCTGTTAACACCACCTTATAACCCATTTTTTCTATTTCTTGAGCAATCCTATTGTTAAAAGCCAACTCTGTGTTGCGAAAGGCAAGGGGTTGGTAATGAAAAAGTTCATTTAATTTACGACGATGTAAAAAAACTTGTTTTTGAAATTCTTTGGGGGAATAAAGAAAAGCAAGGGAGTGATAATATGTTTCTCCCAGCAATTCCACACAACCGCTACCAAGAAGCGCCTGAAAGGTTTTGAGCACATCAGGAAAATACTTTTCTAACTGCTCTAACAAAAGACCGCTCAAACTAAAACTAACCCTAAACTTTCCTTTGTAGTGTTTAATCAAATTAAGTAAAAGATGATTGGCAGGTATGTAGCATTTGCGCACCACCCGTTCTAAATAATAATAATTCTGCTCTTCATCAAAATAAGGGATGTGAGAACCAATCTGAAAAACAGAAAAACGATTTAAGCGACAAGGCTGGTGGGCGTGAAAATATAAACAAACACTGGGCATATTCCTTAAAAAATTAGGTTGTTCTTAATTTTATTTACACAACTCTTGATATATTTTTACACATTGCTGGGCTGATTTATGCCAGCTGATTTTGGCTAAATCTTTTTGGGATTCTTCTTTCAATGTATGCGGTAAAACCGAATAATCCAAGCACGCTAAAATTTTATTTGCCATCTCCTCTATATCCCAAAAATCCACTTTCAAGGCATTGCGAATTAACTCCTGCACGCCTGATTGTTTAGATATTACAATAGGCACACCCAAACTCACAGCTTCCAAGGCAGTGATGCCAAAAGGCTCGGAAACAGAGGGCATCACAAAAAGATCAGCGGCTAAATAAATTTTTTTTAATTCTTCCCCCCTTACAAAACCGGCAAAAAATACTTTATCTGCTATGCCCAAATGCACTGCCTGCTCAATAATCTGAGCGTGCATATCACCGCTGCCCGCGATAACAAAAAATACCTTTGGTTTATATGCTAACACTTTTTGCGCTGCTCTTAAAAAATAATCAGGTCCTTTTTGCAAAGTAATCCTGCCCACAAAAACAACAATTTTGTGCCCCTCTCTTTTCAGAGCCAAAAGTTCATTAGCGCCCCTCACAGAAAAAGCAGAAAAATCATTATCCACTGCATTATAAACAACTCTGATTTTTCGCTCCTCAATGCCATAGCAATCAATAATTTTATTTTTGGTAAATTCACTAACAGCCACCACCCGTTCTGCTTTTTGCATACCCTGTTCTTCTATAGCGTACACGAGAGGGTGGGGCAAAGAACCACTGCGGTCAAATTCTGTGGCGTGAATATGCACGACAAGCGGTTTACCAGATACTTCTTTGGCTGCTATACCCGCTGGAATACAAAGCCAGTCGTGCACATGAATCACATCAAAATCATTACCAACAGCAATCTTTCTGGCGTTTTGAGCATAAGCAAAAACCTCTGCCAGTAAATCTGAGGGTGCAAATGCTTTTTGCGCTTTTTGATTTTTATCGCTCAGCCCTAAATGGCAAACCAAAGTGCTGTAAGCGCTAAAATCAAAAGAGAAGGGCCTGCTTTTTTGCTCTTGCTCATTGGCAAATAAAACAGGAAAAGGGGTTTTGGGCAAAGCAAATTTTTTGGGCAAAACAAAAAGCACTTGCGCCCCTTGCGCTAACAGGGCTTTTGTTAAACCTTCGCAAGCCACCCCCAATCCCCCAGAGTGAAAAGGTGGCAATTCCCAACCAAACATTAAAATCTTCATAGAGAAAATGAGCCAGCTGCTTTTTTATTATTTTATTATACAATATTTTTTTCAAAAAAAATTATGCCAAACACACAAAACAGTGGAAAAGTTTCCAATCTAAAATAATTTGCTCACCAAAATAATTAGCCAATGAGAAAATGCACCACATCACCGTCTTGCACAATATAATCTTTTCCTTCAAAACGAATCTTTCCCTGTGCCCGAGCCTGACTGAATCCTGCACAATCCAATAAGGTTTGCCAATAAATAACCTCAGCTCTGATAAAACGTTTTTCAAAATCTGTATGTATAACCCCGCCCGCCTGCGATGCCCTTGTGCCTGCTTTAATTGTCCAAGCCCTTGTTTCGTCAGAGCCGGTAGTGAAAAATGTAATTAACCCCAGCAATTCATAACATTTTTTGATTAGGTTATCGATGGACGAAGTTTCAGGCAAGCCCAATTCATTTTTTTCCTCTTTGGTTAACTCCCCTGCCTCAAATTCTTTTAAAATATCAATTACTAAATAAGGCAATGCCCTGCTTTCGAACTCGCCTAAAATTTTGGGGTCTATTTCTTTTTCGTTGCCGTTTAATAAATAAAGCCGTGGTTTTAAAGTAAGAAGTTGAAAGCTTTTTAGAATTTTATTTTCCTCCTCACTTAAATTTTGCTCTGATAAAATTTTCTGCTGTTGCAAAATTTGTTTGGTTTTTTCCAAAACATTTAATTGGGCAATGGCCTCTTTCTTTTGCGCTTTTATATCTTTTTCTAATCCCTGTATTCTTTTGTTTATGGTTTCCAAATCCTTTAAAATAAGCTCCACATCTAAAATTTCCTTTTCTTTGAGAGGGTTAATTTCTTGTTGAGTATTGATAATGTTTTCATTGGTAAAAGCGCGCAACACATAAACAATGGCATCGGTTTCTCTGATGTGGGCTAAAAATTGATTGCCCAATCCTTCACCCTCGCTGGCTCCTTTGACCAAACCGGCAATATCCACGAACTCGCAAGTGGCGTATATTTTTTTGGCAGAACTACAAAGCTGGGCTAACTTATCCACCCGTTCATCGGGTACTGCCACAATACCCACATTGGGATCAATGGTGCAAAAAGGATAGTTTGCTCTATCCACCTGCTTTTTGGTAATTGTTTGAAATAAAGTTGACTTGCCTACATTAGGCAAACCCACAATACCAACAGAAAGAGACATAGAGATAACTTTTAATTTAATGCTAAAGCTAATGTGCGAATTTTATGCTCATAATGCGAACGGCGAATAGGGGGAATAGGGGGAATAGGGGGATAAGGGGGATAAGGGGTTATTTTTCAAACTCTCTGGCTGCTCTACGATAACGGCAATAAGGACAATTAGGACTGGGCAAGGGTAATGTGTCGGATTCTAAACATTTTTTTATATTAAATAATGTCTGTTCAATCCAATCTGTATTGCCCTTGTAGGGCAGAATGTTTATGTCAAATTCTAATTTAGCGTCAAATGCTTCTTTATCAGTAATACCATTGCAATAAACAAAATAGCCTGTGTCACTGACCACAAAACCATTTTGTCTGAATAACCACTGGTAAACTTCCATTTGACGTTTATAGGCAATCTGCCATTGGGCGTCTAAATTGGTTTCGCCATCTTTGGAAGTGGCTTTGTAATCAACAATAATTAATTCTTTTGTTTTGGTATTTTGCCAAACATCATCAATGCTGCCTGTTACATAAAAGTTGGTAGGTTTGTGCAAAAAAGCAATGCCTCCCCCCAAAGCGTTCCGCCATACGTCCATTAATTCATGCTGAAAGGGCACCACATCGTTTATACCATAGGCTTTCATTAAAGAATGGCTGGTTTGTGCCACTCGGTGGATATCAAACTCTTTTTTTAAAAGTTTATCCACTGCTGAATTTAATGTGAACGGAAAACCGGGTGGCTGAGAAACGCCACATCGCCTATCTAAATAAAAACACCTTGGACAATTCAAAAATAAATCAATTTTAGAGCGGCTTAATTTAAATTCTTGTGTTTGCCCGGGTTGATAAAGAGAAAAATTTGTTCTTGCCATAAATTTATCTTTATCTTACCACTTTAACAAAAAAAATAAACCCTTTAATAAAAATTGATCCCCCTGCATTTAGCGTGAAAAAAAAATAAACAAAAAATCAGCTTTCCGCTGATACAAATGATAAGCTAAGAAAAAACTATAATTTGAAAATTATTGCTCCAAAATTAGAGTTTTTGTTTTGTCTTCAATAATTTTTTGCAACTCTCTAAAAAACATTAAGCGAATTGGGCTTTGAGACGCAAACGAATAATTTTCTCGCTTCTTTCCTGCTCGTCTAATTTGGCAGTAATAAATTTTATCTTTTTTTCTAATTGAGGAATGATTACATATTCCAAAGCATTTACTCTTCTTCTTGTTTTTTCAATTTCAAAAGACAATAACCGGCCAGAATGCTCTTTTTCTGCTAATTCAATAAGGAGGGGTAAATTTTTTTGTAAAACCAGCAAAGCCTCGCCCAAACCCAAAGGCGCGGAAAAAGCGCTATAGCATTGCACCTCTCCCTGCAAAGAATATTGAAACTTTGGTATCCAAACGCTCATTATATTTTCTGTGGCTACATTTATTTGCAACTGTACTGTGGGCGCTAAAAACATTTCCCAAAGCGCTGTTTCTGGCACATTAGAAGTGGCAAAAACAAATTTTTGAAAAACCACACCCAAAGCATTTTCCAATTCTTTTCGCTGAAAACGAACCTGTCTCACAATTTCCATAAACTTTTTCATCAAACCATCTCTTTTTTCTTTTAAAAGTTTGTAGCCCCGTTGCGCTGTTTTCAGGCGCCGCTTGAGCGTTAACAATTCCATTCTTGTTGCTTTAATGTTTTCCATATGAATTGTTTGTTTATAAAATACAGGAAGAAAACGAGTTCCCTCCTATTCTCTCTTCTTCGCCATTCGCCTTATGAGCATAAATGCGCATTATGAGCACTATGTCTTTTTATGCGTAGCGTTCGCATAGTTATTCGTTGCTTAGAATTATTTTATTAAATTATTTATTATTTATTAATATTAATTGATGCTAAAAATTTTTTAAGCAGAATCCACTTTAAGATATTTGGCAATGTGTTCTTCTTTCACCCGTTTCATTTCTTCTTTGGGCAAAATACCTATTAATTCCCAGCCCAAATCTAATGTTTGTTCAATAGAACGGTCTTCATTATATAATTGATTCACAAATCTCTTTTCAAATTCTTCGCTAAATTTCAGATATTTTTTATCAACCTCAGTTAAAGCAGATTCACCCAATATTAAAGCTAATTCTCTCACTTCCCTGCCCCGCGCATAAAAAGCAAACAACTGGTTTAAAACACCCGAATGGTCTTCCCTTGTTTTGCCAACACCAATACCTTTATCTTTTAAGCGCGATAAAGAGGGCAAAACATCAATAGGCGGATAAATGCCTTTTTTGTGCAATTCCCGGGAAAGCAAAATCTGGCCCTCTGTGATGTAACCGGACAAATCAGGAATAGGATGGGTAATATCATCTTCGGGCATTGTTAAAATAGGAATTTGGGTAATGGAACCTTCTTTTCCTTTAATCCTGCCCGCTCTTTCATAAATAGAAGCCAAATCAGTATACAAATATCCGGGATAACCTCTTCTGCCGGGCACCTCTTTTCTGGCTGCGGACACTTCACGCAGTGCTTCGCAATAATTTGTCATATCTGTTAAAATAACCAAAATGTGCATATTTTTTTCAAAAGCTAAAAATTCCGCAGCGGTTAAAGCAATTCTGGGAAGAGTAATTCTTTCCACGACTGGATCGTCAGCTAAATTAATAAACATCACCGCCTTGTCTAAAGCGCCTGTTTTTTGAAATTCATCAATAAAAAACTGCGCTTCCTCAAAAGTAATACCCATTGCACCAAAAACCACAGAAAATTTTTCCGCTTTACCCTGCTCTGTTTTGGTTAATACTTTTGCCTGACGGGCAATTTGCGCGGCTACCATTGCATGCGCCAGCCCAGCAGCAGAAAAAATGGGTAGTTTTTGCCCGCGCACAAGCGTGTTCAAACCATCAATAGTGGAAATACCGGTTTGAATAAAATCATTGGGATATTCCCGACAATAAGGATTGATAGGAGCGCCATTGATATCTAAATACTTTTCTGCCACAATTTGTGGTCCTTTGTCTTTGGGTCTGCCCGCGCCATCAAAAATACGGCCCACCATATCAACGCCCACACCCAATTTCATTGTTTTACCCAAAAAGCGCGCGCGAGAATGACGCAGGTTTAAACCCCTGATATCCTCAAACACCTGCACCACTGCTTTATTTTCTGCGGCTTCCAACACCTTACCTCTTTTTATTTCGCCATTTTGCGTTTCAATCTCTACCATTTCTTCGTATTTAATGTTTTCCACTCCCTCCACTATTAAAAGAGGGCCGGCTGCTTCTTTAATTGTTTGATATGTTTTCAACATAGTGATTTTTATTATTGAAAAGTAAAAATTTAACGGCCTATGGGCTAAAAATTTCTTGCCCAAAAAGAACCCAAATTAAACAATCTGTTCTATTTCCTTGCTTAACAAAAAGAATTGTTCGGTTTGCTCTTCCTCCACCAGCTTCATACGGGAAATTTTTTCTTTTAACCGGGGGGATAAAATTTCTTTGGCTGATTTTCCTGCCTGAATGGCATTTTGGCCCTTTTCCAAAATATCAATAATCGTTTTGAGCATCAAATACTGCTTTTTTAAAGAAGTAAAAGCGTCAATATCCACAAAAGCATTTTGGTGCAAAAAATCTTCTCTGATAATACGGCTTATTTCCAATAAAAACTGGTCCTGCTGGGATAAAGCCTCCACACCCACTAATCTAACTATTTCCTGCAATTCTGCCTCTTTTTGCAAAATTGCCATTGCTTTTTTCTTTAAATCGTTAAAATTCAAACCGCCTCTTTTTTCAAAAAAAGCTTTAAGATTTTCTTCGTATAAAGAATAGCTGTTTAACCAGTTAATGGCTGGGAAATGCCGCTTATATGCCAACGCAGAATCCAAAGCCCAAAATACTTTTGTTACCCGGAGCGTGTTTTGCGTAACAGGCTCTGATAAATCACCGCCCGGAGGAGAAACAGCGCCCACTACGGTTAAAAATCCTTCTCTGTTGTCATCTCCCAAACATTGCACATATCCTGCTCTTTCATAAAAAGCAGCAGTGCGCGAACCCAAATAAGCCGGATAACCCTCGTCTCCCGGCATTTCTTCTAACCTGCCCGATATCTCACGCAATGCTTCTGCCCAGCGCGAAGTGGAATCAGCCAAAAGCACCACTGAATATCCCATATCGCGAAAATATTCTCCAATGGTAATGCCTGTGTAAACCGAAGCCTCGCGCGCTGCCACAGGCATATTAGAAGTATTGGCAATTAACACAGTGCGCTCCATTAGGGGTCTGCCTGTTTTGGGGTCGCGCAGCTCGGGAAATTCCATCAACAAATCAGTCATTTCATTGCCTCTTTCTCCGCAGCCCACAAAAATCACCACGTCCGCATCTGACCATTTTGCTAATTGATGCTGCACGACAGTTTTGCCGGAACCAAAAGGCCCGGGCACACATCCGGTACCCCCTTTGGCAATAGGAAAAAAAGTATCAATCACTCTTTGGCCCGTAAGCAAAGCCAGAGATGGTGTTAGTTTTTTAGCCACTGGCCGGGGGGCGCGAATAGGCCAACGATGACTTAACTGAACATTGGTTATTGTGCCCTGAGGGGTTTTAATTTGAGCGATTGTTTCTTGCACATTATAATCGCCCTCTAATGCTATTTGTTCAATCACTCCTTCCTGCAAAAAGGGCGGCACCATTATTTTATGTTTAAACAAAGCGGTTTCCTGCACTTCTCCTAAAACATCACCGGCTTTTACTTTCTGGCCTGCTTTTTTTAATGGTAAAAAGTGCCATTTTTTTTGTGCATCCAAAGCAGTACTTTCAATACCTCTGGTAATAAAATCGCCTGACTGAGCGGACAAGTCCGACAACGGCCTTTGAATGCCATCATAGATATTGGAAAGCAGTCCGGGACCCAATTGCACGCTTAAAGGACTGCCGGTCAAATATACAGGCTCGCCGGGTCCAATACCATATGTTTCTTCGTAAACCTGAATAAACACATTATCACCCTGCACCCTAATCACTTCGCCAACAATCTTTTCGTTGCCTATTTTCACCACCTCATACATTTGGGCATTTTCTATGCCCTGCGCTACTACCAAGGGACCAGCCACTTTAACAATTTTTCCTATATTATGTTGTATACTTTCTTTGCTCATAGATAAAAATAAGTTTTAAAATAATTTTTAAGAAAGCAGTTGGGCGCTGCCCAAAGCCCTTTCTAAAATTTTTTCTAACTCTTTGCGCGCTGCCCCTGACTCAGAGTGCAAAGAAGGAATAACCAGACAAGCAGGCAGGGTGCCCTGAAAAAGAAATCCTATCTGTTTATCATACAGAGAAGCAATTTCTTCTGTAATAAACAAAACAGCGAATTGTTCATTTTTTATTGTTTGCAAAGCAACCATTAAGTCTTCCAAAGACGCAATACCAAATGCTTGTATTCCCAAAGCGCTAAAAGCAAGAACAGATTTTTTTTCTCCTAAAATACCAATTTTCATATAGGCAATAAAATTTTTTCTATATGAGCAGAGTCCAACTGATTTTCTTTGGCAAATAAAATCAGGCGGATATTGGCGTGGGTGTTAATTTTTTTTTGAAAAAAAGCCACTACTTTTTCTGCTCCACTGCCCTTTTCTTGAGATAGCTGAAAAAACCTTTGGGCAATATAACCATCTAATTGTTTATCAAGAACAATTAAAGCGTGTTCGTGGCGCAAATGTTCTATGAAAAAAGAAAGTTGCAGTGTTTCTAAAAACTCTTTAATCCCCTTTTCTGTTTCTCCTCCTTTATGTGTTTTCATTAAATGCTCTATGTGCGCTTTGGTAAGATTACCACCGGGCAAAAAATCAGGAGCGCCTGAACCTCCAAGCACAGATCTTAAATTAGCAATATCAATTTCTAATTTTACCAATTCCAACAAGCTGGGGCTTTTTTTTGCCATTGCTGATTTTGTGTGAAAATAAGCCTCGTCTACCACTTTTTCTATTGCTTGAGCGCTAACAACTGCTTGGCCCCCAAATAACTCTTTGCTCTTTTGCAATGCCTCATCAGTCATTTTTGCTACATAATAATGAAGAGATTTTTGTTCGCTCAAAATTTTTTTTGCCTGCAAACCCAAGGCTGTTCGCACATAATCATTGAGATTTTCATAACTTTGCAGAGAAAAAACAAAAGATTGAAACTCTTTTGCTTTTTCAGCAAAAAAAATACTTTTGAGAATGCCTTTTAGGTTCCAGGCATCAAATTGCAAGAAAAGAAAACTAAGCAAAAAACCATTATCATCCAAAACGCCTTCTAATCTCTGTTTGAGCGCAAGAAGGTCCTGGCGCAAAATCTCTTCTATATTATTTTGTATTTGGGGAGAAATAACGTTGCCCAAATCCGTGTCAAAAAGCACTAAAAAAGCGCTCTCTCTGTTCGGGGCTTTGAGCATTCTTTCCTGATCAAGCTTGCTTAAAAGATGTTTTTCCCACACATTAATAACGCCGCTGGCAAATTCATACATATATTTTTTATTTAGGAAAAAAGCATTTTTACCAACTCTGGCTCCAAAGATTCGCGCAACTGCGCAAGCACTTGGCTAAAACGCATATCTATTTCCAAGAGTGCTGATTGAAAAATAAATCCTTCTTCAGGCAATACCGCTTTGATGTTTTCTCCTTTCACATCCAACAAATCCTGTAAAATTTTAGCTGTTTTTTTGCCTGCTTGAATATAGCCTTGTTGATGCTCGGGCAAAAAACGCACCAAATAGGTAATAATTTTTTTCATTTGCTCTTCGGGTAAATCGTTAAGGGCTTTGAGGGTTTTTGCATAAATTTCTTGCAGAATTTTATTTTTTTCTTCCAGCAATCTAAAATGCATATTAAGCTGTAATTGCCTTTCCTGTTCTTGAAGTTCTCTTTGGAGACGCTCTTTTTGCTCTTGTAATTGTTCTTTTTGACGTTGGGCTATTTTTTGCTCATACTCTTTGTGCAAAGCCAAAATTGCCCTTTCTTTTTGCTCGGAAATAGTGTTTATTTGCTCTAAGGCTTTTTCTTCTATTGCTTGCAAAAGATGTTCTAATGCCATTAAATTTTAATACCTTGAATTAATAAAATAGTGGCTAAAAGCCCTAAGACCGCATAGGTTTCCACCATAGCAGCCATAATCACACCCTTGCCTGCATCTTGGGGCTGTTTCACTAAAATATTCATACCTGAAATTGAAACCTTTGCCTGATATAAAGAGGAAATAAGCCCATTAATTGTAACAGGCAAACAAGCAGCAAAAATCATCAAGCCGGTTTGCCAAGTAATATCTGGCATATTGCCGCTCAACAATCCTAATTTAATAATCACCCAAAAAGTACCGATAAAACCGTAAATACCCTGCGTGGAAGGCAAGGCTTGCAATAATAAAACCTTGCCAAATTTTTCCGGCTCCTCAGAAACCACACCAGAGCCTGCTTGGCCTGCCCTACCCACACCCATAATAGAACCAATGCCAGCACCCACTACACAAATAGCTGCGCCCGCAATGGCTAAAAATAATCCTACCATAAAAAGAAACAATGCCATTTTTAAAATTTAATTTTGAAAAAATTAAATTTTAAAAATTGAAACAATGAATAATTATTTTTATTTTTATGTGACCTTTGTATATTTTAATTCTGGCTTAAGGGGCTGAAAACGTTTTCCGCCTCCTTCCAAAAATTTAGGAAAAAACTCCACAAACTGCAATCTGCCCGAATGAATAAAAGCGCCCAAGGCATTGATACCCAAATTAAAAATATGCCCGCCCGCTAAAATAAGCGCTGTAAAAATCCAACCCACATAAGGCACCATTTTCCCTAATAAAAAAGCAATCTGGTTAACAATCAAAGCAATCACTGCTGTGGCTAAACCCAAAGCCACTAATCTGGAATAGGACAACACATCTGACATTGTTCCAATAATGCCCTGCAAAATTTTAATAGCGCCCACCAAGGGCCTCAAAAATATCTTTTGGCCCAGAGATTCGCTAAACATCAAAAATCCCGCCGCGCCAATTAAACACCCCAATGCTACTTCTTTCAAAGAACGTATTTTTATTTGGGAGATAATGAATAATACCAAACTAATATAAAAAATCAACCATGCCAATCCCTGCAAAAACATTTCTTTGTTTTTGTTTTTTTGCGCAGAAATGATTTTTACCACCTGCGCAAAAGCAACCTGCAAATAACCAACACCAAAAGAGAGCATCATAAACAAAACCGTGTCTTCAATGGGGTCTATCTTTTTTAATTTATAAAGCAAAGGAAATTTTTGCAATGTTTGGGTGGTGGAGCCAAAATAGCTGCCAAACAAAATCCCCATCAACAAAGTGGAAATACCGCCATAAAACAACAAGGCAAACAACTTGTTATCGTCAAACATTTTTTTGAAAAAAAGCAAAGGTAGAGCGGTGAAAACAATAAGCAAAATTCCATATCCTGCGTCAGTCAGGCAAACGCCAAAAAACAAAATAAAAAATAAAGCTAAATAAGGTGTGGGGTCCAATTCTCCCGCTCTGGGCATACCAAAAATTTCCGTTACATACTGAAAGGGCCTCACAAAACGATTGTTGTGCAAGCTCACTCTGGGTTCTTCTGTTGGCTCTAAAGAAAGTTCTAGTATTTGGATACTGGGGTCAATGGATGCAATCTTTTTTTGCAAAACACCTATTTTTTCTTTATAACCCCAAAAAACAATATAATTTAAAAACCCCTGTGATAAAATTTTGTTTTTGATTTCCCAATTTGCTTTTTCTATGGCGAAAACATCACGGCACACCTTAAACTGTTCTAAATTTTTTGCTTTAATTTTTAACTCTTCTTGTAAAGCCAATATCGTTTTTTCTATTTGGGAAAGCCTGCTTTGCAATTCTGATTTTTGTTGGGAAGGAATTTTTTCATAGTTATAAGATAAAATCTCTCCTTTACATTCTTTGAGAGAGTTGAGAATATCTTCTTTTTGTTTTTTTAAACCACCAATTAAAAAAAACTGGCGCGCCATTTCCCCGCCCAATGGCTTTTGATAGCAATTGTTTTCCTGCAAAACAGAGCAGAGTTTTTCTGTTTGTGTTTTATCTATTGATATTAAGCAAAAAAAGCAATGTTCTGTGTCTTGAGGCAAAAAAGCCAATCCTTCAAACTTTTCTAATTCTGATAAATGCCTGAAAATATCATTTTTTTCTTTCAATAAAATATCTAATTTCTTTTCAATTTTTTCAATCCGTTTGGCGTCGCGAAAAATTTTTTCTTTGCCAACAAAACCAGATTTTCCAAAAATTATTTTAGGATTTTTCATTTTAGCAAGCAGACTTGTTTTGGGAGCAAAAGGCGCTAAATAACCAATGGCAAAATCCAAAACCGCTAATTGATACTCTGCCTGCTGTAAATATTGAAGCGCCTCTTTCTGTTGTTCTTGTTCAGCAAAAGGCGCATCAGTAATTTCAAAACAACCCTCTTGCGCCATAAGATTGGCAATATCGGTTTTTTTGTTTGCATCAAAAACCAAAAGATATTTTTTTGCTACTTTAAGCATAAAATTTTTGCTAATAAATAATCCACTGCTTGAGCAATCTTTTCTTTTTTAATTTTTTCCAAATCTACCAGTGCTTTTGCTGTTTTTTCTTCATACGCTTTTTCTAAAACGTGTAATTTTTTTTCCTGTTCTTTTTTAATCTCTTGCAGAACTTCTTTACTCAAAGAGATATTCTCAAATTGTTTTTCTAATTGCACTTTGGTCTGAGAAATAGCTGTTTCTGCTTCTTTTTGTGTTGTTTCTATTTTTTCTTTTTGCTCTTGTTCTTTTTGTAAAATAATAGTTAATTCATTCATAATTTTATTGGCTGGCTAATAAGGCAAAAGGCGCAAAAAGAAGAAAGCCAGCCAAAGTAAAAAAATTTACTTTGGCGGCTTTCTTCTTTTTTTATTTTCTATTTAGTTCCTCCCATATAAATGGGAAATACCAAATAGAAAACAAAAAAAATACTAATGTAACCAATACAGGACGACTATGAATAATCATCATCGCCCCTATTAACGCTAAACTGATTATTTTTCTGATTATTTTTTTCGCACCCTTCATTTTCTTCTCCTTCTGGAAACACTTTTTAAAAACTTTTTAAATAACCGATTTCTATATTAAAAGAAAAAACAAACAAGTCAACCCTTACGGACTTGACTTTTTGAAAAAGTTTACCAAAAAGATTATCAAAAAAATTTTCAAAAACAGTTAAAAGTTTAAAATTTTTAGCGATTTATTTTTTGGGATCGTTGTTGTCTGGCAGATATTTGCGATTGCGTAATTTGTCAGGCAGATATTCTTGCTGTTCTTGGTAATGAAAATCCGGGCTGTATTTGTAATCTTTACCGTATCCCAATTCTTTCATTAGCTTAGTGGGCGCGTTTCTTAAATGCAATGGTACTGGCAAATTGCCAAAATTTTCCACATCCTTTTTTGCTTTTTCATAAGCAATATAAAGTTCATTGGATTTTTTGCATTTTGCCATATACACCACTGCTTGAGATAAAATTACATTGCATTCGGGCATACCAATAAAGTGGCAAGCATTATAGGCTGCTACTGCCTGTTCTAAGGCTTTGGAGTTAGCCAAGCCTATGTCCTCGCTGGCAAAACGCACTATTCTACGCGCTATATATAAAGGATCTTCTCCTGCCTCTAACATTCTTGCTAACCAATACAAAGCCGCATTGGCATCACCACCCCGCATTGATTTGTGCAAAGCAGAAATAAGATTATAATGTTCTTGGCCATCCTTATCATAAAGCAAATAAGATTTTTGAAATGCCTGTTGCACTATATCAAAAGTAATTTGAGAAGACAAAGAAGCAGCATATTCCAATACATTAAGCGCTGTGCGGGGATCGCCATTGGACATTTGACTAATTTTTTCCAAAACACCCTGCTCAATGTTGAGCTTTAAAGCGCCCAATCCCCTTTCTTTATCAGTAAGGGCTTTTTTTAAAATAGCGATAATGTGCTCAGCACTTAATTGTTTTAAAACAAAAACACGGCATCGCGATAACAATGCCGGACGCACCTCAAAGCTGGGATTTTCCGTGGTGGCGCCGATTAAAGTAATTAATCCTTTTTCTAAATGAGGTAATAAAGCATCTTGCTGGGATTTGTTCCAGCGATGGATTTCATCAATAAACAAAATTGTTTTTTTGCCCTGCCAAGCATTCCCCTGCGCTCTCCTGATAACATCGCGCAAATCCTTTAAACCGCTTGTTACCGCGCTAAAATGAATAAAATCTGCATTGGTTTGTTTAGCAATAATCAAAGCCAGGGTGGTTTTGCCCGAACCGGGCGGACCCCAAAAAATAAGAGAGGGCACCTTATCCTGAAAAATTGCTTCTCTTAAAGCCTTACCCTTTCCTACTATTTCTTCCTGACCAAAAAAATCATCTAATGTTTGCGGCCTCATTCTATCAGCTAAGGGCCTGTTTTTGATTTCTTCGCTCATTAATTTAATGTACCCTGTTCCTAAATTATTGCAAGAGCAAAATAAGCGGGGTCAGACCCCGGACAAACTCGTCCGGGGTCAGACCCCGGACGCAAACCCCGGACAAGTTTTAAGTAAAAGATAAAAATATACGTTTTGCAAAATTGCAAAATTAAAATTGCCAAAAATTTTTATTTTGTTAAAAAAGAAATAAGAGAAGCCAAAGCGATAAGCAAAATGGAAACCGCTAATAGTTTATAGATGTCCATATGTTTATAAAAAATTAGTAATTATAATGTAATTAACAAGTGGTGTGTATTAAAGCATTCACACGCTTGCCTTGCGTTTTTTGGGCATTATATATTTGCATCGCTTGGGGAGTTAAAGCACTAATCACTTGAATCCCTTGTTTTTGCGCTTGCTTGAAAAAATCTTTATCTACTTTTAATTCTCCTGATTGGCCAATGCCAATAATAATGAGCTGGGGGTTTTGCTGGAAAAGCATTTCTTTTTCCCATTCCCCTATATAATGAGTAGTGCCAAAAAACTCAGAGAGTTTTTCTTCATCTCTTTCATAAACCATATCGTTCACTATCAACACCTGATTATATTTTTTGCCGTCAATAACAATTTGACCAAATTTTACAGAATCAATATGCACCATTGTAAATATTGTGAATATTGATGATTATGAAACAAAATTATTTTTGAGGGGCACAAACACAAACCCGGGATATTCAAATTGTTCAAATTCATTTGGTGCTTTTTTGATAAAAAGCCACAAAGAATTATCTATGGGGCAAACCAGCCTGCCTCCTGTTTTTAATTGCTCCCTCCAAGCAGAAGGCAAATTCTTGAACGCCTCGTTTTCTCTATCTTTTTTGTGATTGTCCAACGCTGCGGAAACTAAAATTTTGTCATAGGGCGCTTCTTTATCATAACCCTTTGAACCATCAGCCAAAACAAATTTAGCAATTCCTTTTTTCACAAAATTATATTTTGCCGCATTGTTTTGCCCAAAATCCCTTAATTGGGGAATAATCTCCAGCGCAATCACCTTACCTTTTAATTTTTTATTTAACGCTGCGCCGCTCACGATATAAGCAAGCAAAGCGCTTGTCCAGCCAGAACCAGAACCCACATCCAGAATTTTTTCTCCCGGGACAGGATTGAGCAATTCCAACATAAAAGCCACAGTTAAGGGTTGAGAAATGGTTTGGCCATAACCAATGGGTAGGGGTTCGTTTAAATGAGCTAATGAACGGGAAGAAGGCAATAAAAAATCTTCCCGTTTGATTTTTTGAAAAGCCTTCACGAGCAAGGGATTTTTCAACCAACCACTTTCTACAAGATCTCGGATAAGATTGTTCATAAAAAGCGCTATTGAGCATTACCAATGTTCGTAATGAATTTTCGTTTTATCAAAATCATCATCGCTGTAAGGCAGAGGTGTATTAAGCGGCCAGCCCAAGGGAATAATGTTAATAGCAATATAATGATCAGGAATGCCTAATATTTCTTTAACTTTTTGCTCCCTGTTGCCTCCTTTGATATTTTTCCAAACCGTGCCCAAACCCAAACTCACAGCCTGCAAAAAAATATTTTGACAAGCCACAGATAAATCTTCCACCGCAAAATCTGTTTTTTGACTGTCAGTGCAAGGCACAATTACCACCGGCGCTTCTTTAACAAATGGTTGACCTGCCACTTGGGCAAGTTGTTCTTTTATTTGTTCGTCTTTTACCACCACAAACTCTACTGCTCTGTTGTTGTGGGCAGAGGGAGCAAACTGAGCCGCTTTAATAATCTCTATGATATATTGCTCGGGCACAGGCTCTTTTTTGTATTGGCGCACAGAACGGCGCTGGAGAATTTCTTTAATAATCATATATTTGCAAAGAATTTTTCAAACAACCGGTTTGTTTAAAAAATAATTTATTTGGGAAACATTTTTTATTTTTATATTACTTTAATTGTATGCAAAGCAAAAACAAAAAACAAGACAGCAAAGTATTTTTCAAAAAGAAAGTGGCATAAGGGAACAGTTTAATCGGCTGCTTTGGTTCGCAAAGGAGTGTCTTGCTTTATAAAGTGGGGCGAGGAGGAGAGAGATTTTCTGATTGGTGCTTATGGAACAAAGCAACAATCAGACTCGCCCCGCTTTATAAAACAAAACAATTGCAAAAACAATTTTGATTGAAGATAAATATCTTTATAAATGCTCCCAAAATGATTTTAACAAACACAAAAACAAACCATTTCTTTTTTTCATTTTACACCATTTTTCCCCAAAGAGAAGAGGGAAACCGGTAACCCTACCGGTTTCCCAAAACCCATTTAGCGAAGAGGATTTGGCTCCTCTTCACTTTTTTTTCTGAAGTGGAACTCCAAGTTATTACCCTGGATGGTTATCAGAGCAACCTTGTTTCTCATAGAAAACTCCAGATTCAATTTCCTCAGCTCCCGCCAGGGGATTTCCCCTAAAATTCCTGTGGGGATTTCCTGGCCGAGAACTGAGAGGAAAATCTCCTTTTCTTTGACAAGGAATGGAATTTTCTCCATTCCTTGTCTGTTATAAATAGCTTGAATCTCAAACAGTTGAGATTCAAGCCTTTCTCTTTCTTTTTCCCTTGCCCTCTCCCACTCTATGGTGGGGTCGGGCAAGTTCAAACACTTGGCGAGAGCCGCAATGCGCGACTCCCACCGGCCGATGTAAGATGACGACATGGTAGAATCGCCATCTTCATCGGCAAAAAAGACCTTATTGGCAACAAGGAAGTCATACTCTTCCTTGGTGCCAATTTTTTCTAAGGGAATTGGCAAGTTAATATGCCAATCCCCATCTGTCGCCTCGGTCTGGAGATCCTCCTCTTTTCTCCAGCCCGGCCGGCCATAGTAGTGAGAGGTGGGCATAAAAGTCCACCCCTCCCACCTCTTTGTATTCTGTGTTTGGACGATCTCTTCTAGGGCTTTAAATGTGGCCCTATAAGAAATCGTCAGGCCTTGAAATTCCTCTGTCCAGTAAAGAGGAATTTCTTGGCCCTTTTTTACCACTCCGCACTTTCTCCGAGCGATCTCTTCCTCGCCGGAGAACGTAGGCGGAATGGTAGGGGAAGGAATCTCAATTGTCCTTTCCCCTACTTTTACCTTGCCGCCTTCCAGCGACAAGGTAAATCCAGAAGCTCTGACAGAGATTGGCTTTATCTCTGTCAGAACAAATCTTCCTCTTCTCTCCTCCATTTCTCTCCTCCTTGCGCAGAGTGCCTAAAAACTCTGCGCAGCAAAAGTTGCCGGAATACGCCGGCACGTTGCCACCCCCAATGGGTAGCGCTTTGAATACCAAATAAATGATAGCCAAAGCGCTACCCACCTGAGCGGCAAAAGTGTTGGTCTTTTAATTTTTTAACTAAATTTCTTTCTTTAAATTTTTAAAGAACTCTTGATTTGCTCGGCAGAATTCTGCCTGTTTTACAAGCAAAGCTCTGACAAGAAAAATTGCCAAAAAATACCTATTCTTTGCCCCTAATAAAGGTATAGGAAATAAAAGGCGCTATTCATTAAAAATTTTCTTTGACTCTTAAAAACATTTTTTCAAAGACCGTTTCTTAAATTTCCTTTTAGTATAACCGAAATTATCAAAAATCCAAATCTTAAAAAAGAGGAAGCCCGAAAAGCCTTTCGGGCTTTCTATACCCTGCCATTTAACCGATGGCTCGGCCGGCTCTGCTTCCGGCGGCTCACCATTTTTCAATTAAAAAACGGTGACAAAAAATCCTTTGCTCCTTTTTTGTCTTTACGCAGAGGAGCACGGATTATAAATCCAACTGCCAACCGCTATTTTTATGTGTGCGGCTTTCACACAGCTGATGTTGCCTTTATACCGGGATGCCATCACCCGGATTTCCGGCTTTACACCCATCAGCAGATGCCCGACGACTCCTCCTTTATGTTAGCAGGGAGGTCTTTAGCATCGGGTTTTTGCGCCGTGCAAAGGCCTAGGTAGCAAATCGGCTTGCCTGTTTTAAGGATTTTATAACTGTGTCCTTAAACAGATCAAAGCCGATTTTACCCTCTATGCTGGGCGAGCAGAGCATTTGGCCGCCCTGGTGGGCAAACCATTTATGCTCTTTATCAGATGGACGAGAAGGGTCTAAAGACCTTTCAATCTCATCCAACTGCCCCGCCAAATCCTGAAGGATTTGGCGGTATCTCTCACCCACCAAAGGGCTGCAGAGCACGCGCAAGGCGCGTGTCTCTGTATTGTTCAATACCACAACCTGGTATTCTCTGCCATACCCTTCTTCGGGCAGAGTAATACCAGTGGTTGTAGTTTGCACAATCAAAGCCCTGTCGCCATTGGGCAATTTCACCCAACAGCCTTCTTTCTTGGCTTTTGCCACAGCTCGCTTTTCACCTTCTACACGAGTTAAAGCGGGCCGGGCTTTTTTTAAGCCAGAAAGATCGGCTGGGCAAAAATGGGCTTTAAGCGCAGCGGTAAGAATTTTGTGAGCTTCCATCAGGATAGCTCCATTGTTCTTACCATATAGCAGGTTTAAACCTGCTATTACCGCGGCAAAGCCCTTTTTGCCGAGTCTGTCAAACTCGGCAAAATCTGCCCAATGGGCATAGCCGGCCCACTGGTTCAGTAAAAAGACACGATTTTTGTCTTCTTGCTGGGCCCAAAAATCAAGCGCTTCTTTATATAAAGCATCTTGATTTTCTTTAGCCGCCTCAAATTCTAACTTTAAGGCAACCAGATAAGTGGCGATTACGCAGTCCGTATCTGGACCAAAATGTGTAACCACCACTTTTACGTCCGGCCATGGCCCTTTGTCGAAAATCAAAGCCTCAGCCACCAATTCAGCAGCACACTTATCAGTGCGCGCCTCATGGTGGTCAAAAGGCGTTTGACCTCCGACATCCACGGCGATGAATTCGTCCCTTGCTAAATTAAGGGCGGACTCTATTTTATCAAGCCCAAACCCTTTTGGGACGAATTCAAATTTAACCATTCGTTTTCACCTCCTTTCATTTTGCGAATGGCTCGACCGCTGGCGCCGCGTCGTCCGGCCCACAGGCAACCAACCCCTGTGGCGGTTTCAGGCAGAATTTCTTCCACCGCTCAAAAGATTAAAAGATTAAACTGCTTTTAATCTTTTGAGTAGTAAAACAAACGAAAGCAAGAATATTGTATAATTAAATATTAAAAATTTTCAAACCCTCTCTTGCTATTGCTAAATTAGGGTTTCCATTCGGCCTTTTCTCAACCAAGCTTTTGAGATTGGCTGAGAAAAAGGGGAAACCCCCTTCTAAACCCACTTGGTTGTGCCGGCCAAGCCCGGGTCTTTAACCTCCAAGACAAGGAGGGTTCTTTTTTACCTCTGCGGCAAAACCCACAAAGCCGCTATCTTCTTGGTGGAGAGAGTTTTTCCACCTCACTCTGGATGGCTGCTCCAGAGAAATGTGTTTCAGGGATTAGCCACTTCCCCTACACCAGCTTCCTTTTCTTGGTGGCTGGTTCACCTTTGGCAAGATCCCACTTGCCTCTCGAGACTTTCACCTGCTTGCTGTTTTTTAGCCAGCAACAGGACTGAGCCCCGCTAACTTTTAATTAGCGCAGAGTTAGCCCTGCGCTCTTGAGTAGATTTACTACTCAAGAACTTCTCTCTCCACCAGATAACAGAGTATCTCCTCAGTTTCCTCAACCTGAGTGCCCCCGGATCTGGATCTAGTGATGACGGCTACGTGGTCTAAAAACATTCTCTCGAATGTATAGACCTCCTTATAACCCGCCGAAGACTCATAAATGATAGGCTCACCTTTTTTGAACCTATCGAGTCTTTCTGGTGACAAAAAAAACTGCCACCAGATCACATAACCAGAATTGTCCACCCCCTTTTTTTCGTAGAGATGGAATATCCTTCCCATCCTCTCTCCCCTCCTTTCTTTTTCAGCGCCAGTAGGGTTGGCGCATGCTGACCCGGGATTACTAATGCGAGCCAGCAAAATACGGCTTGCTGTTGGTGCATCACGCCACCAGCATTTTTTCTACAGCAAGAGTCTCTGCCCTTGCAACAGGGAATACCTCTCAGCGCAAGTTCACTCCTTGCGCCTCACCCTGCCAGCCGCCAGAGAAAGGTTTTTTCAGAGGAATCGACCATTATCCCCGCATACCTTTCTCTGTTGTTTGTTTTTAAATATCAGCTCGCTCAAGGCGAATTCCTCAAGCGAGCTGGATTGTTGTCTTGCTTTTTTTAAACAAAACAACAATCCAGATCACTTGAAAAATAGTTCTGCCAATAAGGTGCCATATAAAAACAAAACTGAAAAGTGGTTTTTAAAATATCCTTTACATTTGTTTTCATAATCTCTCTTTTTCAATCCAGAAATTTTCTTTCTTCTTAGAAAAAAATTTTTTATAGTGCAATTCTGGACTGGAAATGAGAGGGAAGTTTATTTTACTTCCCTTTTAATAATAATTTATTTTTTAATGATAATAAAATTCTAAAATCTTGTTTGTTTTTTCTGGAAGTTCCACATCTGGATTTTTCTCTTTCAGGTGCTTCCAAATGGCAGCGCCCAATGAACAAAATCCAATCCCTGGTGTTGCTTGCTTGCATTCTTGAGGATACTCAGGGGTATCGTGGATGGTGCAAATCGCCTCCTGCCATTTTCCCTCCTTAATTCTCCTTGGAATTAAATATTGGCAGTTTTGTCTTTCTGGCTTTCTTGAACCATCGGGCATCTTCACTTCCCACGTATAACAGCACTCCCCACAACGCAGACAGATGAAAAGTCCTTGAAGAAACTCCAGAAATTTCTTTGGGTCTTTTTCTTGAAGGTCTAATAAAAACTCTCTTATGTTTTTCATCTTACTACCTCCTTAAATTTTAATATTCTAACAAAACACCTAAAAGAAGGCGAGAAAAGATATTTAATTTTTAAAGAATCTATTTTAAAGAATCTATCCCCCAGCCTCAACCTCGTAAGAAACGGATGTTCTTTGACGAAGTTGGAGGTCGAGGAACAAGCGCTTTGTGAGAAGAAAGTGGGTTAGGCTTCCTTTCTCACCCGGGGCTTGTTGAGCCGGTTGGTAAGTCCCCTTTCGAGAGAACTACCCAAGGGATTGCTCTCCTCAAACAATCCCTTGGCTCATTCATACTCTAATCAGGCCGCAGAAACTGCTCAATTTCCGCCTCAACTTACCGCCCGAGTTGAGCAATGAAAACTCAGGCTTCTTTACATTGGATTTTTTTAAAGAACTACTCTCTCCTCTAATTACAAGGAGAGCAATGAAGAAGAAAAATGTTTTAGCAAACAATTTTTTTGATAAATATTCTTCTACATTCCTCTCCCTGCATCTTATTTGTTTGCCAAGAGAGATTGATTGTTAGTGTGCTTTTTTGTTGATTTAGCAAAGCGGGCGGCTCTCTGCAAGAGAGCCGCCCGCTGGGAATATATCCATTATATAATGAATATTCTCCATTTATCCTCCTGTGTTTGAAAGACAGCAGGAAACTCTCTCCTCTTTTTTTATTTAGTTTTTATAAAAAATATGGAATGCTTTCTTAATTTTTCTTTCTTTTTCCTTCACGCCCCTATTATAGCATATCACATAAATCTTGTCAATAGGTGCGGTGTGTTTTATGATAATTTTTAAAAATCCTCTATGGCCCGTTTTTTCTGTTTTATCTTTTTTATTCTTTCTTTTCTTTGAAATGAAATTATTTTTTGTTGTTCTCTTTTTTTATTTTTCTTTTTTTGCTCTTTATATCATAGCCGCATTATAATAGCATATTTTAAAATTATGTCAATAGCAATGTAGGTATAATGCAAGAATGCAAATTGAGATATTGCTTGTGCAGCGAAAATTGGCAATGGCATACCCATAAAATTAGAAGTAGGACGCGCACGCTTGCGCGTGCGCGACTTCTAACGGGGTTGACCCCGTTAGAAGTAGGACGCGCACGCTTGCGCGTGCGCGACTTCTAACGGGGTTGACCATTATCTTGGTTTTTATATAATTAATATAAGCTCTATTGCAAAGGTCGTTAGCAATAATTATTGTTTGTTGTTATATATGGCATTAATACCATGGAAACCTTTCTTTGACCTGGACAAATTTTTTGAAGATGAGGATTGGCTTTTGCCTGTTTTCCCTCGCACGGAATTAGCAAAACCGGCAATGGATCTGTATGAAACAGACAAAGAAGTAGTAGCAGAGCTGAATATCCCTGATTTTAATCCTGAAAATGTAGAAATAACCGTAGAAAATGATGTTTTAACTGTGAAAGGAAAAATGGACGAGAAAAAAGAGGAAAAAGAAAAAGGATATTGGCGCAAAGAGATTCGCCGCGGTTCTTTTGAAAGAATGGTGCGCTTGCCTGTGGCTATTAAACAAGACGCAGTAGAAGCTTCTTATAACAAAGGGGTGTTAAAAATTGTAATGCCCAAAGCGCAAGCCCAAAGCGGTTCCAAAATTAAAGTTCAGGTCAAAGAAAAATAATTTACCTATTCACAAAAGAAAAAACTCCATTTTTCAATGGAGTTTTTTCTTTTGTTGCGTTAAAGCAAATTTATTTTATAATCTCCACGCCCATTCTTTTGGCAGTGCCTTCGATAATTTTTACAGCCCTTTCCAAATCATCGGTGTTTAAATCAGGCATTTTCTTTTTCGCAATTTCTTCTAATTGCGCCTTGCTAATTTTCCCAACCTTTCTTTTGTTAGGCTCGCCAGAACCTTTTTCTATACCAATGGCTTTTTTGATTAATTCAGAAGTAAGAGGGGTTTTAATTTTAAAATCAAATGTTCTATCTTCATAAATCATTACTTGCACCGGTAAAGTTAAACCCATCTGCTCTTTACTAGCCTCATTAAACTGCTGACAAAAATTAGCGATATTAATACCGTATTGCGCCAAGGCTGGGCCAATGGGCGGGGCAGGCGTGGCTTTTCCTGCCTGAATATGTAATTTAACAATTTTTTGTATTTTTTTCATAAGCAATAAAAAGAATATAAATCAAAATTTAATGCGAAAATTCTATACGTACCAAACGGAATATATAACAAAAACTCAAACATATATTCCGCCATTACAATTTTATCATTTTTATCATTTAATTTGGAATCATTATATTTTTTTAACCTGCAACGAGTCTACCAACACAGGTGTGTCCCTGCCAAAGATATTTACCAACACAGTTAACTTGCCTCTTTGTTCATCAATTTCCGAAATCTTGCCTTCAAAATCTTTAAAGGGCCCATCAGTAATCTTCACCAATGTGCCTACATTTAAGTCAATTTTATAGTGCGGCTCCTCAGCGCCAATTCTCTTTTTCAAAATTTCAATTTCCTTGCCCGCCACAGGAATGGGTGTTGTGCCCGCTCCAATAAATCCTGTTACGCGAGGAGTATTACGCGCCACATACCAGGAATCATCGGTAACAATCATTTCCACAAACACATAACCGGGATAAATACGTTCTTCCACTACCCTTCTTTTGCCGTTTTTAATTTTAATCTTTTTTTCTTTGGGAACAATAACATTAAAAATTTTGTCCTCCATTCCTAAACTTTCAATGCGCTGTTTAAGATTGCGCGCCACAGCCTCTTCTTCCCCGGGATAAGTATGTAAAACATACCAATTTCTTCCTTGTTGTATTATTTGTTTTGGCATACAAAAATAGAAATTCTATCCAAGCAGCGCTGTGAAAAATCAAAAATTTTTTCACAAGCCCCCGCCTGGCATCTGGCATTTATTGCTATGCCCAAAAGAGCAAGTTTTTCTGCCAGAAAATATAAATTATAAAAAATTGAAAAATTTAATATGCGCTCTTTAATGGAAAATAGAAATTTGCATTAGTTTTAGCAAAAGATAATCAACTATGCCCAAAAAAATCGCTGTGGATACACAAATAGCCAAAACAATGGCAGTGTATCTAATAGTTTGCTGCCTATTGGGCCAATCTACTTTTTTGGCTTCATTATAAACTCCTCCTAAAAACAATTTGATTTTTTCTGTGTTAAATTTCATTGCTAAGATGATATTATTCTGCTTTGTCCAAAAAGCAAGGTTTCTGCGAAAAAATAAAAAATGCTTAAAGATTATTTTTTATAATAATGGCATTTTGTTTTTATGTCAACCCCGCGTATTCAACATTATAAAATCTAACCGAAAGGGTATTGGTTCTGCAATATAAAATCTAACCCAAACGCTAACAAAATGATAAAGTGTAGGGTGAAATAATTATTGTCTGGGTTTCCAAGAAAACATCTTTTTCTTTTAAGATAAAGGGTGTTTTCGAAAAAAATCAGACCACCCTACTATGGATATGTATTCAAGAAACCAATACCTTCAAAATTTAAGGTTAGAATATTTAAAAACCAAATCAAAAAAAGAAAAAGGTGAGCTGTTAGATGAAGCTGAGAAGAGAACAGGGCTTTCTCGAAAACACCTCATTGTTAAATTAAGACCAAAAAGCAATATTGATAGAAGGAAAGAGGAAAGAAAAAGAAGAAAAGTAGTCTATGATGGCTGTGTTAAGGCTGCTTTGGTTCAAATCTGGAGAATCCTTGATTACCCTTGTGGTCAGAGATTAGCACCTTTGCTAAAGAATACGGATATTATTGAAAGATTAAGGGATTTTAAAGAATTACATTGTTCTGATGAAGTGGCTGAAAAGTTAAAGAAAATAAGTTTTCGGACAATTGATGAAAAACTAAAGCATCAAAAAGAAATAGAGAGAATAAGGAAGAAGTATCAGAAAAAGGTTCACCCCTTGCTCTATCAAAAAATACCAGTGAAATTATCTGATGAGTGGAATAGATCTCAATTAGGTAATATCCAGACAGATTTAATTGAACATTGTGGGCAATCAGCCAGAGGTGAGTATATCAATACTATCTCCAATACAGATATTGCTATTGGTTGGTGGGAAGGTGAAGCAATAATGGGTAGGGGTCAGATTCCAACCTGCGAAGGTATAGATAGGGCAAGAAAGAGATTTCCTTTTGCCTGGAAGGAAATACATTCTGACAATGGAACAGAATTTATCAATGCTCATTTGTTTAGATATGCTCAGAAAGAAAAACTTGGTTTTTCTCGTTCCAGACCCAATAAAAAGAATGACAATTGCTTTGTAGAACAGAAAAACTGGACCCATGTGAAAAAATATGTAGGTTATCTAAGATATAATACCAAAGAGGAACAAGACATTCTCAATAGTCTTTACCGCAATGAACTGAGGCTTTACAAGAATTTCTTTCAGCCAGTAATTAAGCTTGTTTTAAAAGAAAGAATAGGTGGAAAGATTCACAGAAAATATGATATCCCTAAAACTCCTTATCAAAGAGCAATGGAATCAAAAGACGTTCCAGAAAAGAAAAAGAAAGAATTAAAGAAAATCTATGATTCCCTCAATCCTGCTGAATTGAAAAGAGCAATTGATAGAAAATTAGATTTGCTCTGGAAAGCCTATCAGAAGAAAAACAAGTCTCAAAAGGTTGAGCCCAAAAAGAAAATTTCGGTTAGGTTTTTAACTGCTCAACCAGAACCCATTTCGGTTAGATAATTAAATTGCTTGACACGCTTTAGCCCAAGCCGCCCCTTACAGATTTTGCACTCGTGCAAAATCTGTAAGGGGCGAGAACTCATTACAACATTTTCAATTACGAAATAGCCTGTGAATAACTAAATCTGTTTTTATGGCAATATGGCAAAATAAAAATACGCCCTTGGAGCGGTTAAAACCAATCATAACATCAATCAAAACATACAACCAATTGAGCCAGACTGTAAAATGGTTCTACACACAATTGCATCCCGGAATTCACAGAAAGTATATTTTTCTTTTATTACAACTTTGATGCGATCGCATTAAAATTGAAATAGTTTAAAAATGTGGATAAACTTGGTGAATGTGCTTTAATCTTTTCAAGCCGCGCCAACATTGGAAAAAAGCGCCTCATTTATCTTTTTGCCTTATTACAATTTTATTACAACTTTGATGCGATCGCATCAAAGTTGTAATAAAAGAAAAATATACTTTCTGTGAATTCCGGGATGCAATTGTGTGTAGAACCATTTTACAGTCTGGCTCAATTGGTTGTATATTTTGATTGATGTTATGATTGGTTTTAACCGCACCAAGGGCGTATTTTTATTTTGCCATAAAAACAGATTTAGTTATTCACAGGCTATTTCGTAATTCAAAGGAGTTAAAAGGTTCTTGAAGGTTTTATGACTGGTCGGTTAAAATGGCATATATGATTACTAATGGATTTTCTAATTCTACTTATAAAGTTGCAAATATATTAAAAAGGCCTATAATAAAAATAGTTGCTTGTCGAAGATAAGCTGATATAAGCTTATCAATCGTTTTTTATAATTCAGCACTTTATAGTTTTTAATAAGGAGATAGGCGATGAAAAACCTGAAAAGCGCCATTCAAGATGAAGCAATAATGCTTCAAGCGCCAGACGACACCCCGATAGTTATTAATGGTAGTATTCCTTTGGTTGGACAAGTTGACGTAAGCGGGTCTAAGCACTCGATACTACATATCCTCGGCACTCTTTGGCTACTTGACGGAGATTTTGTCATTAGGAATACGCCGAATATCTGGGATGTGCGTTACCTCCTGGAGATTTATAAATCTCTTGGTATAAAGTTTGCTTTAACAAGCGAAGAACTCAAGGTCTCGATTTCCTCTTCTTCCTTTAGATACTCGGAAGAAAAGATGGAGCTTGCCTCTAAGATTCGTAGCTCAATATTACTTTTGGCGAGCTTGCTTGTTAGAAACAAGTACGTCAAGTTTCCAGCTCCTACTGGCGATCGAATTGGCAACAGACCATTCGCCGAGTTCTTCGCGGTTTTGGAACACTTTGGTATTTTCTATTCTATGCAGGATGGATTTATTGAGGCCAGACTCAAAAATCCGTTAGTTGGTAATCGCGTGATTGACCTTTACTCGCATGGTAATAATCGGACAGCATTGACCATTATTTTGGCTGCGGCTAATTCTGGACGAACGATTATTGTGAATCCATTGCCCCAGCCAGAGATAATAGAACTTTGTGCGTTTCTGGATAGCTTCGTTTGTCCAGTTAACGTCGAGTTTTATCCTAGTGGTGCAATCAAAATTATTATTGAGAGTGAAGGCAAAATCCCAATCAATAGCGGTGGTTCCTTTTCGGTGGGACCAGACAAATGCGAGTTGGGATTCTGGATTGCATCTGCCGTGATTACTGGTGGATTAATTGAGTGCCATTTACAATCGCCCATACTTAGTGAAAAATCGCTTGGCCCGCTTAGTGGTATACGTCATTCTTTACTGGACGGTTTTGGGGTTGAAACATCAGTTATCACTACGAGCAGATTTAGGATCGATGGTCAAAGATCAAAGTTGAAACCAATCAACTTGATCGTGCCGCACAACAAGGAATTAACAACGGGTTTATCAATTGACGTATGTCCGCAGTTCATTCCGCTTATGACGCTGGCATCAGGAAAAAGCCAATACCGTGATTGTAAGTATGGTGCCTCTCGTGTAACCACTTTCCTTACTGAATTGCGAAAGTTAGGAATGATTATCAGCCTACATGGTAACACTCTGGAGATTCAGGGCAGAAATGATCTGTATGGGGCAAGGGTTACGGGCACCGATATCCGCGGGGCGGCATCTCTACTTATTGCTTCCTTGGGAGCAAAGGGTCAGAGTGAATTGGACGGTATGTTCTATATAAACCGTGGATATCACGACATCGTAAGGAAACTTAACTACTTGGGTGCAAACATTAGAAGAAAGGAGTTATAGAGATGAATTCGTTAAGCGAAAAGAAAGTGATTACCCTTGTCGACGATCTCTCGCTTCTTATCGATAAGCAAGTAGAGAGTATCTCGGCAACGGAAACTGGGTGGTTGGTGAAATTTATTGACCAAGATCAAGTTGCCGTGGACAAAAAAATTCCATTTGTAACAATGGTTATAGCCAGTTTCGCAAATGACCGTCTGCGAGGCATGCCTTCGGGTTTCGATGAAGTGCTTGAAGCAATCGAAGATACACATCTGGTCTCTCTAAAGATCAATCGCCTCAGCAATAAGGAAATCATTGTAGAGGTGGTGGCGGATAATGGTTCTAAAAGAATTGAACTTTCTCGAGATTCGGATATTTTTGATCCGTCATACTCTATTGATGAGTTCTTCACAGAGATTGGCCCGAATGTTCAAAAGTTTGCTACCGGGCGATCTCTCGCCCCTCTACCACGGCAGATGTTTATTGATCGGGTAAGCGAAATCTACCATCTGGCACGAAAAAAAGACTTTGATGCTATTATCAAATTACCACCGTTGCTTATAACGGTGGGCATAACAGACCTCTGCAACTTTAAGTGTAAAATGTGCTTCCGAACAAGGGGTGGGTACGTCCCAGGAAGGTTTATATTCCCGGATGATATTCTTCGTAACTTAGTTTTGGATATGGCACGAATGGGCGTTAATGGATTGAGATTTTGTGGTGAAGGAGAAAACATGCTTCATCCAAAATTCCTCGAGACATTAATGTTGGCCAAAGTAGTTGGCTTGCGTACTTTTCTTATTACCAATGGAACAATGCTTAACAGAGGATATCAAATTATAGCTCGTTGTCTTGATTATCTAAGAGTGAGTTTTAACGCACTTACGCCAGCCAGCTATCGTATGGTGCATGGTATCGATAATGAGGAAACTTATTTCGTTGTTTTGGAAGGATTGAAATCTGTTCGGAAGGAGCGAGACAAGTTGGACAGCAAGCTGCCAATTGTCAGTATGAGTTCCGTGATTATCCCAGACAATATCAAAGAGTCATTGCATGGTCGATTAGTTGATGATTTGCGAGATATCGGTCTTGACTTTCTGGTGATAAAAAGCGATCGCCTCTGGCAAATGGAACAACCAGATAAAGATAAGTATTTTGAGATTATCGGCCGGTTTAGTAAATTGCCTATTCGGGTTACCGACTATAGTGGTAACAGTAGCGGAAAAATAGATAAGATCCATAACTGGGAACAGGAACTTGGGCTTGGTTGTATCGTGAGGTTTATGCGAGCCAATATCGATCGTTTCGATGTTCATAGTTGTGTAACCGGGCATGAGGTGTATGGGGTTATCACCGAACATCGCCTTCCTGAAATTTGGGCTTCCGCTCAGAGATTAGCATCACAGCACCGTCGGAGCAAAACAAAACTCAAAACATGTAATAAATGCTTTTGGGGTGACTTTCACCGAATTATGAATTACCTTTTTGAACAGGAAGCAAAAAAGCAAAATTGAGGCAAAGATCTATATTGCTCTATATCTTTGTTGTGTCAGAAGCACACACAAAGTTATAGAGCATTTTTAATTACTATTTTTTATGCTATAATGCGTATATGAATGCGTATATGTTTAAAATAGGCTATCGGGCAATTTATCAAAAAAATATTCGTTTTGCTATCCAAGAAGCAAAACACAACGGTTTTGCTATATTAGAAATTCATCTTTCTTCTCCACAGTTTTTACCCGCAAGATATTCGCTAAAACAGTTAAAATTATTAAAAGATTTTGCAAAAAAACAAGACATTGCTTTACAAGCTCATGCTCCCTTGGAACATTCTTTAATATTTGTAAATCCAGAATTAAGAAAAAGCGCTAAAAAACAAATAGAAGAGATGACGCAATTTTGCAACACCATTGGCGCTCAATGCTTAACTTTGCATATAGGCAAGCCCGACACATATCACAACGTTAATGGTAAAAAGTTAAAAGCCGATGATGTCTATCCAGATTTTTATAGGAAATTATTTGAGGACAGTGTAAAGCATATCATTTCGCTTTCTTCAAATGATGTGCGTATATGTGTTGAAAATACAGATAATTTTAGCGCTCAATATCAAAAAGTTTTGGATAAATATTTGCCAAGTGGCAAAATATTTTTAACATGGGATATAAGAAAGAATTATTCTTACATCAACAATGAGTTAGACAAGGACCAATGGAAATTTTTCCAAAAAAATACCCGTTATGTAAAAAATCTGCATATCAGCGGCCTAAACGCAGCCCATGGCAAACTTGAAAAAGGATGGGTAATAGAACTTAATAGATTTCTCACTCTGTTTAGTAATGAAACGTTACCGCTTATTGTTGAGGTTATGCCATTAAAATATGCTCTTGAGGCAAAAAAAATAATAAATCGCTTAATAGAGGAATATTTATAGTAGTTTTGAGGGGTTAAATATGAGGAAATTTTTATCAAAAAGACCAGCTCTTATAAAGAGTGGCGTAACCCTGAATAAAGAAATAGGAGTAAGAAAAAAATTTGTTTATTATAATCGAACATATTCCTATTGGGAGTCTAGGGCGCAGAAGTACCTTGAAGAGCCAAAACAAAAAGTTCTCAATGTAGTTACCTCTATATTGAGAAGTAATGAACCTAGAAAAGTTCTTGATATTGGTTCTGGTCCCGCTTATTATGCAGTTAAGCTCGCTAAAAATCTAGGATGCCAAATTACTTGCCTTGATTTTTCAGAAGAAATGCTTAAAAAGGCGCGAGATAATGTGAACAAAGAAGGGCTTAGTAAATCTTTTGATTTTATTAGAAAAAATATAGTTTATGCCACTTTGCCAATAGATTCGTTTGACGCGGTTACTTTTATTTCTGTACTTCATTACCTTCTTCCAGAAGATATCGAACTTTCTTTAAAAAAATCCTACACAACTCTAAAAGAGGGGGGTAAGATTATTATCGTTGAGTATTGGGCCAACGAAATACTTACAGAAATTGAGAAGCTCACACTACAGATTGCAGAACAAAATAGAGTTAAGTATGGTATTGAGGCAAATTTTTTGAAAGAAAATGATTATAAGAGACTCTTGAAAATTATTGGCTTTAAGAATATTAAAGTAAATTATGTGCGAGAAAAAATTTATCTTGGTAAATATTTTGAGATGAATCCAAAAATACAATTTAAATGCAAAAACGAATATTTTATAAGAGTGGCTATTTTTGAAGCAACAAAGATAAAATAAATATCTTTGAATTACGAAATAGCCTGCGAATAACTTCTTGAGGGGGGACAGACCCCCCTCAATTTGAGGGGGGTCTGTCCCCCTTTGATAATTTATCAGTTTTCAAACAATTTTCAAAAACAATTTTCAAATGAGTTCAGCAAAAACTCTGCTCTCTTTTTATTTCAATTTTGATGCGATCGCATCAAAATTGAAATAGTTTGAAAATGTGGATAAACTTGGTGAATGTGCTTTAATCTTTTCAAGCCGCGCCAACATTGGAAAAAAGCGCCTCATTTATCTTTTTGCCTTATTACAATTTTATTACAATTTTGATGCGGTCGCATCAAAGTTGTAATAAAAGAAAAATATACTTTCTGTGAATTACGAAATGCAATTGTGCGTAGAACCATTAACCACCAGGGGGTTATTTTTGTGTTTGTTATTTATGGGGTTCACATATGCAAGGAACCTTCAGAAAATAGAAAATCGTCTCTAAACTTCTATTTTAGAGAAAAGATAACTGCCTACTATTAACATTGTTAAGGTGATAGCGCTTAAAACCAAAAAATCCAAAGATAAACCAAAATGAGTACCGTTTACTAATGTTCCTCTTAAGCCATCAACGCCATACGATAAAGCATCCATACTGGCAACAAGCGTAAATGCTTTGGGCAGCCCCTGTAAAGGAAATAGCGCGCCCGATAAAAAGAAAAGAGGCATCAGTAAAAAATTCATAATCAGTTGGAATCCCTGCATATCTTTTAATATAGAGGCAATGGCTGTGCCCAAGCCAGTAAACAAAAGAGCAATAAGAGCCATAAAAATAAACGTTAAAGGCAAAAGCGATAGGTTTATTGGTTTAAATCCGATTAATAAAGAAATGAAAAAAACAATTAACCCTTGTACAATAGCAACCGTTGCCCCGCCCAAGGTGCGCCCCAGCATAATTTCAAAACGTGAAACAGGAGCAACAAGTGTTTCTTTGAGAAAACCAAATTGTCGGTCCCAGATAATTTCAATGCCAGAAAAAACCGCGGTAAACAGAATAGCCATTGATATAATACCGGGCGCTAAAAATTGAATATAGTTTCCTCCTCCGGCCCTCTGATAAATGGGGCCAAATCCAAAACCCAAAGCCGTCAACAGTAAAAGCGGCTGGCCCAAAGAGCCTATGATTCTGGATTTTGACCGAAAATATCTTTTTAATTGCCGTAGCCAAAGAATATAAATTGTTTGCATAAATTTAATGTCTTCTTAATTTTCTTTGAGCGCGCATTCTTCCCAAACTGCCCACTTCTTCTTCTCTAATAGTGTGACCGGTGAGAATTAAAAACGCGTCTTCTAATGAAGCGGTGTTTGTTTTTGTTTTTAGCTCCTGAGATGTGCCTTCAATAACGATTTTGCCATTATCAATAATCGCAATCTTATCAGAAACACGCTCTGCTTCATCCATATAATGAGTAGTGAAGAACACAGTCGTTTCTTCTTTTTGGTTTAAATTTTTTATATAGTTCCAAATATGATTGCGGGTTTGCGGGTCTAAACCAAGCGTTGGTTCGTCCAAAAAAAGAACTTGGGGATGATGAATAAGCGCTCGGGCAATTTCTAAACGTCTTTTCATACCACCAGAAAAATTTTTTACTAAATCGTTTCTTCTTTCCCACAGTTCTACGAATTTTAATAATTCTTCTATTCTTTCTCGTCTGATTTTTTTGGGAACCCTATAAAGCACGCCGTGAAATTCCAGATTTTCAAAAGCTGTTAGATCGTCATCTAAACTGGGGTCTTGAAACACAATGCCAAAAGAGCGTCTTGCCTGATCCTGCTGGGTTAGGGGGTCAAAGCCGTTCAGTAAAATTTTTCCTTGCGTAGGACGTAGCAAGGTGGTCAGCATTTTTATGGTTGTTGTTTTGCCCGCGCCATTGGGGCCCAAAAACGCGAAAATTTCTCCTTTGCGCACAGAAAAAGAGATGTTGTTTACTGCGATAAAATCATTAAATTTTTTGGTGAGGTTTTCCACTACCATCATATGTGAAAAGCGCAACCACGGCCTATAAGTGGCATTGGAGAGATGGGCGCGCTTGTTATTTAAATAATTTTAATGAATTAAAAATGGGAATAAAATCAGTAAGAAAATTATAGGTGGCTGCGCCAGCCGGGCTGAGTATATGCAAAAAAACCAAAGTAAAACCCAGCACGTTGAGCACTCCCCACAGAAAAATATTCTGGCGCACCACATTTATGGTGGCGCGACCTATTTTTATGGTTTCGGGAATCTGAAACAAATTATCTTTCATTATAGCCACATCAGCTGCTTCTATTGCGGCGTCTGAGCCAATGGTGCCCATAGCAATTCCAATATCTGACAAAGCCAGAGCGGGCGCGTCGTTGACACCATCACCCACCATAGCCACTTTGTTTTTGTTGTTTAAATATTTTTTCAAATAATCCAATTTTTGTTCCGGCAGTAAATCAGCGTGCGCTTCGTCTATTTCCAATAAAGCCGCTGTTTTTTGAGCCACTTTTTCATTATCTCCCGTAAGCATAATCATTTTCTCTATGCCCATTTTTTTCAGCGCTTTGATGGTTCTTTTTGCTTCAGGCCTTATTTCGTCCGCTAACACTATAAAGCCAACTAATTTTTGGTTATATCCCACCAATGTGACATTATGCCCGCCTGTTATTTCTTCATTAACGCGGGATATTTGTTGGGTAGTGGCCTTGATTCCCATTTTTTCTAAAAAAGACAATTTTCCAATAATAATAGTTTTGTCTTTCCACACAGCGGTCATCCCTCGGGCGCTATATTCTGTAAATTTTTCCGGCTGAGGCAAAACTATTTTCTCTTTTTCCGCCTCTTTGACAATTGTTTTGGCAATCGGATGAGTGGAAAAAAGAGAGGCAATTGCCGCTAATTTTAAAACCTCTTTTGGTTTATTGTGAAAAGAAAAAATGTGTTCCACTTTTAGCTTGCCTTTGGTGAGTGTGCCTGTTTTATCAAAAACTATTGTGTTTATCTTTGCTATTGCCTCTAAATATTCTCCTCCTTTGATAATAACTCCCTGTTTTGCCATATGCCTGATCGCTGACATTAAAGCCACAGGTGTGGCAACAGCTATGTCGTCAGCGCAACTTACCAAAAGCAATCCCAACACCAAGCTTACATTGCGCGACAAGACATAAACCAGCAATGAACCCCCAAGCGTTAAAACAATATACCATTTAGTAAATTTGTCAATGGTGGTGTAAATAGGCGCTTTGTTTTGTTGCGCCTGTTCGATTAAAGCAATAATTTTTTCAAACATTGTTTCGCCTCCCACCTTTTCCGCGCGGATGATAAGATTACCCGAGATGATTGTTGTAAAACTGAAAATTTTATCTCCTTTTCTTTTTGGCACTGCCAAGGACTCGCCGGTTAAAGACGACTGGTCAATTTCTGCCTCTCCTTGTTCTATAATGCCGTCCACAGGCACTATTTCTCCCAATTCAACCACTATTAAATCTCCAACTTTCACTTCGTTGGCGTTGATTTCTATAATTTTGTCTCCCTTTTTTATTTTTATCCTTTTGGGTTTTAATTTTAATAAATTGTATATTGCCCCGTGGGATTTTATTCTTACATATCCAATAAATATCTTGGCGCAGGCAATCATTAAGTTTATAAACACAGCAGACAGCCATTCTTTTTTGATTAAAGAAACAGTTAAGGCAATGCTTGCCAGCACATCAATAGGAATCTTTTTTTCTTTTAAGGAGTGCACAGCGCTCCAAAAAACCGTGATCGTTGCTCCTATTGATATAACAATAAGAATTTTTTCGCTTTGGCAAAAAGGGGCTTTGAGCCAATACAAAATCAGCGCTCCGCTTAAAACAAAACACAGCAAATAATTTAACCTCAACAAGATAATAATTTTCTTTTCCTCATTTTCTCTTGCTGCCATAAAATGATGTTTTCAATTCCTTATTCTATCAAAAAAATATCTTCATTAAAAGCATTAACCAAACCCAAAAGAAAATTATCTTGCACTCAGCCTTATGGATAATCTTTGCCATTGACAATTTAATCTAAAAGCAAGAAAATAAATAAATAAGAAAATTTACTCAAGCAATTTTTCTTATTTTGGTATATTTTAAAACCAGGTCGCTCGCGTATTTAAAATTAAATAAAATTTCAAACAATATGCGCCAAAAAATTTTTTCTCGTAAAAAACAATTTTTTTTCGGAGCAATGATTTTTGCTTCTTTTTTATTATTAGCAGGTTTTTCTTCCTGTCAGGCAGCAGTGACAGGTACCTCTACTGCTTTGAGCACTGTTTATGCTAACAATAAAGTGAAAGAAAATTTTAGCTTTGCGGCTCTGCAAATTGAATTGTCAGCCACAGCAAATGAAACATTAAATAGCGTTACTTTTACAGTGGCCACTTCTACTTTAGCCACTTCCACACCGCTCAGCCCTGCAAGCTTTAGCTGGGCAAAACTTTTTAAAGACACAAACAACACAGGCATTTTTGACGAGGGTGATGAATGTTTAGCCACAACGACCAGTGTGTTAATGAACGCCTCCAGCACTATTGATGTAGCTAGCGCTACCACTACCCCGGCGCATGGACTTTTCTTTGTGGTTTTGCACACAGCCAGCGCACCGGCTTTTACAGACAACAATGAGCCAGATACCCCAGGCGCTATCTCTCAGCAATTTAAGGTGATTCTTGACGCGCAGGGCGTGGTAACTTCAGGCGCTCCCCCCACTATTAACCCTACCATTACCAGCACTTTTAAAGCCGATACCCATTCCCAAGCTCCTTCTGCTTCTGCCTTAACTGCTTTTTATCAAAACGGCAATTATTATTTACAGGAAAGAGAGGGTCAAACCATAGGCGAGCAGGGCACGACCACTATTTATGCTGACCAAACCACAACCACTCCTTTGGCTGTTGTGCCCTTGGGCAACGCCGGCCATTTTCTCAATTCAGGCATTGTTTCTTTGGGCAGCCAATATTATGCTTCTGTGTGGCTTGAATTGGTTGATATTTTAGGCCATAGTACCAGCACCAGAGTGCAATATAATTTGCCTGCCCAACCTTCTGTGACTTCTCTGAAGGCATTTGCTGACAGAATTATTATAAACAGCAGCAAAAATTTAAGAGGCGACCAGGCAACCTTGTGTTCCAATTACAAAGTGAATGGTTCCACCGTGAACTGCGCTGGTCCGGGCTATCCTTTTATTGACTTTTTTGGCAACCAAGTTGTGATTAGAGATTTATCTTTAAGCGCCGGTTCTTCTGTGAGTTTTGAGATTTCCGGTTTAATTCAGGATATTGAAACAGACCAATTTCCGCTGAGTTATTCCACCACCACGCTTTTAGTGCAAAGTGCTTCTGTTCCTTCTATTTCTTCTATTTCTCCTCAAGCCACAACCACAGGCGGTATTATTACAATCACTGGTTCTAATTTCGGAGCAAGCGCAGGACAGATTTTGTTTTCCGGCGGTTTTTCTTCTACCACCGGGCCCTTGCCTCCTGTGCAAGGAACAGCGAGCTCTTGGACCAACACCTCTATTGTGGTTACAGTGCCCAGCGGCGCTCAAAGCGGTCCCTTAGTGATTGCCACTGCTGATGGTATAATGTCTGACATTAGCGATAAATCCTTTTTTGATGTGTTGGGCAATGTATATTTAAAATTATATGTTAATTCCACCAGCACGGCTATTGAAAGTTCCACTAATATGCGCATTTTTATTAGCAGTAAATCAGGAGAAAGGGTTTATAGCGCTGGAGATGCTTACGGCGCTACTTTTGATAATTCTTCTTATGTATATACCATTCCCGGCATTTCTTCTTTTGGATTTGTGTGGGCATATGATGCTTCTGGCGCTTACCTACCCAGCCCGGGCACAGAATTGCAAACAAACACTTCTTCCACTGCTCCTATGCCCTTAATTTTTCCGGCCGCTACTACCAGAAAGGTTTCTGGGACTGTTACCTTGGGAACAGAATGTTCCACAGAAGGCCAAAATAGATGGGTGGCAGTAATGGCAATGCCCGAAGGCAGCCAAACGCAAATGGGTCCGGGCGGCGTGCAGCCTGCCTTTTTCCAGACAAACAATAGTTGCGTGGCTTCTTATAGCGTGGCTTTGCCCGGCAATGGCACTTTTCGCGTAGAAGCCCATTTACCACCCAGTACCTCTTCTGTTAATTTATTGAGCCCGTCGGGCCAAAATGTTGTGATTACTGATAGCAGTCAAACAGCCACTGTTAACTTTACTTTTACTTCTGCGCAGCGGAAAATTTACGGCAGAATAGTAGACAGAAACGGCGATGCTTTAGATGCGGCAAAATATGCAGAGTTATGGGTTTTTGCTTATCAACCCAAAGAAGGCGGCAAGGGCACAGCCGCTAAACCCAATGACTCTGGTTATTTTTCTTTGTATGTGAACGAAGGGGTTTATAAAATCGGCGTTTCCGGGCCAATGATGCCTTTCCCGCTGGAACGAGATATTACTGTGGACAGCAGTGCTACTTTTGCCACTTCTTCCAACATCGTGGCGATCACTATGAAATTAGAACCACCCACTACTTATATTGAAGGTTATGTGCGCGACGGCACAGGCAGCGGTATTAGCAGTGTGGATATGTATAGCTGGTGCGAGGGTGGACCGGGCGGTGGCCATGCTTTTACTGACAGTCAGGGGTATTATAAGATGTATGTGCCTGTGTGTTCTAATTATCATGTGGGTGGGTTTAGTCGCAATTATGGCCAATTAAGCGAACAAAGCAATGTAACAGTGAGTCAAAGCAGTAATCCCACAGTAAATTTCACCATAAATACTTCCCAATTAATAACAGTTTCGGGCACAGTGAGCAAAAATGGTTCAGCGCTTTCTAATGCTGATGTGTGGATTACGCAAAACCAATTTGGTTCTGGCTTGGCGCGCACCAGAACTGACAGCAATGGCAATTACCAATTGAAATTGAGTGCAGGCCAATCCAATCTTTATTTGCACAGCGCTATTCCCGGTCAAGGAGAATTTTACAACCAACTGTTGAGCTCTAGCGCTTTAAACACCAGCACTACCCAAAACATTACTGTGAACACTGCTACTTTGGAAATACGTTTGGCGCCCGGCAATACTTTTGAGAGCGCTTTTCTGGGCGCTCACTCTTCCTTAGGTAATGCTTTTACTGATCAGCGCGTTAGCACCAGCTCTGAATATGACACTTATATTGTAGAAGTGCCTTATTCTGGTTCTACTTTGTACACTATTGATGGAGGAATTGCAGGTTTTGGTCCTTTGCCTGTAAGCACTACCACTGTGTCAGGCAACACTACCACCACTATTAATTTGAGTTCTATTTCCTTTTACACGGTTTCAGGCACCGTAACAGCAGACAGCGGCACTTCTACTGATGCTTTTGTGTGGGCAGGCGGCGCGCAGGGAGGCGGCGGAACGCGCGTGAACGGCGATGGCACATTTACAATGAAATTAAGAGAAGGCACTTATGATATTGGCGTGGGTAAGGCAGGCTATACAGGTTCAGTGTTAAGCAACCAAAGCATCTCCACTACCACTTCCGCTTTAACTTTAACGCTCACGAAAAACAATAAAATTATTGCGGGCACGGTGCAGTATAATGGTACCGCTGTTTCTAACGCAAAAGTGTGGGCGAATAATGGTTCGGGCGGCTGGGCAGGCGCTGTGTCTGAAGCAGATGGCTCTTTTGTGTTATCTGTGTCGGATGGCGAATGGAGAATAGGTGCTATTGCCGATGGTTATATGCTGGATACTCCTTTGAGAGTAAATGCTTCCACAACCGCTTTAACACTTAACCTGAGCGCTGTTAGTTTTAACTCCCAACGTCAACAACAAGCGGTGAAACCCAACGAAGGTGGCGTGGTGCAAACCGATGACGCCAAAATAGAAATTCCCAGCGGCGCTTTGGGTTCAGGTAGCAGCGATGTGTCCATTAAAGTGCAAAACACAATGAATGTGCCCCAAGCCACTGGCGCTAAAGTGTTTTCCAGCAAAGCCAAAGAGATTAGTGCCACTTATACCAGCGGCGACAATGATGGTCAAAGTATTAGCGTGTTAAGCCAAAATATCAATATTGAGTTTGTATTAACCACTTCTACTTTGTCTGAGGAGGGTATTACGGACATTGATTCAGCCAAGAAAATAAAAATTGGTTATTTTGATGAAACAGCAGGCAATTGGGTGCAAGTAACCACTGCTGTAACGCTTGACCCAGCCACCAGCACCACGTTTGCTGATTTAAATTCCATCACGCTGAAAGGCACTACTAACCACTTATCTTCTTACGCTCCGCTTTACGCAGAGGGCGGCGCGCCGGATACACCCACTAATCTCACTGCCACACCTGGCAGTCAACAAGTAAGTTTATCTTGGACCGCTTCTTCAGGCGCTTCTTATTACAACATCTATCGCCAAAGCGGTTCTTTGTATCCTTTCTTGGCTTCCACCACTGCCACGACTTACACTGATACTGGTTTAATTAATCTTACCACTTATTATTACAAGGTTTCTGCTGTTTCCAGCGGCGAACAGGAATCAGCAGCCACTGATGCTGTGAGCGCTACTCCTGTTGCGCCCACAGGCGGAGGCACAGGCGGTGCCGCTTCTTCAGCGGGTGATACCACAGCGCCGGTTATTTCCCAAATTACTGTTGTGCCAAACGATACTTCAGCCACTATTAGCTGGCAAACAAACGAAGCCTCTATTTCTTGGCTTTTGTACGGCACCAGCACTGCTTATGGCTCAGAAATAAAAACCGCTACTTCTGTGACCAGCCATTCTCTGGTTTTAAGCAATCTTTCTGCTTCCACCACCTATCATTATCAAATTAAAGCGCAAGATAGCGCAGGCAATATCAGCGCTTACACAGACCAAACCTTTACCACTTTGGCATTGGGCCAACAAAGCGCTACCACTACCCCTGCAACAGCCACCTCTACTCCTTCTGTTCCCAGCAAACCCATTTCTTCTATGAGCGTGGAAGAGTTGAAAGCAGAAATAGCGCGTATTACCAATCTTATTGCGCAATTGCAAGCAGAATGGGCAAAAATGGTTTCTGGCGTTTCGGGCAAAATAACAGGTTGCACGATAAAGAGTTTTGCCAGAACTTTGCAATTGGGCTCTATGGGAGAAGATGTGAAATGCTTGCAGATTATTTTAAACAAAGACCCTCAAACACAAGTGGCGCAAAAAGGGGTGGGCTCGCCAGGTAGAGAAACTAATTACTTTGGCGCTTTAACCAAAGCAGCAGTGATGAAATTCCAGGAAAAATACGCAGCACAAATCCTTACCCCTTGGGGTTTGAGCAAAGGCAATGGTTTAGTGGGCAAAACAACCAGAGCGAAGTTGAACGAAATTTTAAGCCGTTAAAAAATTAGGCTTTCAAAACAACAAGAAAAAGACGAGCGCGCGCGCTCGTCTTTTTCTTGTTTATATTTTTATTTATATTTTTATATATTTTTATCTTTTTTATATTATAAATAATCAAAAAAGTGATTATTACAACTTTGATGCGATCGCATCAAAGTTGTAATAAAATTGTAATAAGGCAAAAAGATAAATGAGGCGCTTTTTTCCAATGTTGGCGCGGCTTGA
>Ga0078972_1001407_pt1 | contig 90147 bp, 70 predicted proteins | sample YelNatPaOPGAMG01_FD_67568 | JGI IMG/M metagenome (GOLD analysis project Ga0078972, IMG submission 67568) | Hot spring thermophilic microbial communities from Obsidian Pool, Yellowstone National Park, USA - OP-RAMG-01 (SPADES assembly) (version 2) | ecosystem: Environmental > Aquatic > Thermal... | reverse complement strand
TTTATGATAGATTTCAACAAATACAATTTTCTGTTCTTCTTTGTAATAGGCATACACAACCCGCAATCCTGAGTTGACACCGCGCCCTTTCAGGCTTCTGCAGGCGATTTTCTTTACCTTTATCACACACGTCTGAATCTTCAGACCCGGAATTCTGAAACTGAACGGGGGCTTTTCATCGGGATCAAGGTTCAGCACTTTTCTCAGAACATCCAGATCATCGTTCAGCGACCTGTATCTTTTTAAAAGCCTTTTCAGATCAGAATTGAACTCCGGAAGCTCATCAAAGGTTATCCTGCTCATCTTCTTCATACGCTCTCACCGAATAAGGAGGCTCCCGGTAAAAAGCCAGCTCATAGTCAATGGTGGCTTTCATATCGGTGGCTTTCCAGGGCTTGTCGTTATGCGAATATTCCGTAAGCATCTTGGCTGACCAGTCGGCCATGCGGTCCAGCACATTATCAATTACTTCCTTTTCTGCAGCACTGAAGGCTGAAAGGTCAGGCTTAACAAGCGGAATGTACCTGGTTTGCGTATATCCATGGTATTCTGTTTTGATTTTCTGTATCTGCCTTTCTTCGACCATCTCCTTGATGATTGCTTCCGCTTTCCGGGGCACAGGGCCGAAATTCAGCTTCCGGTAGCTTGCGCCTGTGAGGTGTTCCTCGTACAATTCATAGTAATTGAAATCGCAGAAATACAATAACTTATAAAGTGCTGTTTCGCCAACATTTGGTTTTCCCGCGCATTTGCCCAGGATGTATAAAAGAACATTCTTAAATTTCTCAACATTAAGCTCCGGCACCGATATCCTCTCTTCGGGTTCTTCTCCCCTGGATCCGGATTCCGGCAAAGTCGCTTCCTCACATCTGAATTCATCCGCCACCAGCTCATCAATTGAAAAACCAAGTATATCCGCTAATTTTCTTAATTCCAAAGCGGTAATGTCGCGATTGCCGTTTTCTATCTGTGTAATGGCAGTCCTGTTCAACCCGAGCTGAGAAGCAACCTCCTCCTGTGTCAGCCCTTTCGCTTTACGAAGAGTTGCCAGCCTTTTGCCAATTTCGCCGGAATCTAATTTCATTTTTTTATTCTGATTATTGGAACAAATATACAAAATGTTTCAATATAAAACATTTTATTGTTATAATATCAAACTTTAAGTTAAGCCTTAATAGCCAACCCTCATTTCTTATAATACCCATATTGCTTAACAGACCAATGCTTTCGCCTTGTTCTGGCAGAGTTAATCCCGAATGTATCGGCCAAACACCTTACCAATATGCATTAGATCTTATTTACTCCTAATTCTGAATCCGGTCTTTATTAAAAGATTAGAAATGAGTACCCCGGCATCCCTCTATTCAGAATAACCATTTATCTTTACACTTATTCAGACGTACCAGACTAATCATCCTGATCTCAGAAATATGAACACCATTCGTATTAAAGACAAAGAAACCCTGTTAAAAATATTCCGTGCGATTTCGTGGTTCGACCATATACGATGGCTTGTACCAGCAAATTATAACTTCATGAAATTTTTTAGAGAAGACCTGACAAATTGTGAAAAAATCCTCAGCCATTGGATTTGCTATATAACCGACAGGCAAATGCCTTATGAGGTCATATGGGATAAGGGAGCACGAATTTTTTCCGAGCTTGTTTATGACTATATGAGAAACCCATCATTGGCACCCAAAAAAATACTCACGGTTTATTATAGAGAAAAAAACAAGGAAAAATCACATTATTATTTCACATCATCAGATGGTAGCGTCACTTTCGCATCCAGATACATTACCAACGACTACCAGAACATAAAACAGACGTTGGAAATTCTCGATCATCAGAAATATAACCGGAATATTGTTGCATTCATTATTGACATAATTAAAAGATTTCCTGATAAAGATGACCTTTTGGTCAGGGTTGCCTGTGCATTGCACTTATTAACCTATCAGCTTAATGGCAGGAAAGCAAACTCCCCAAAAAACCGAATGAATATTTTCAAGGATAATCTCTTTGAAAAAAGCCTTGAAACGTTCAAAAAAAGTTCCACAACGGGTAAAAAGCGCTTATGGTGCAGCATAAGGGATTATAAAAAAGGCTTGTATAACAGTATTTTTATTGATGCTATTAATGAAATTACCCCATCCGAAGCAAATGAAATCATAACTATATGGAATAACCTGCCAATGAGCCAGATTGAATTACCCGGTGACGTGTGGAATAATAATCCTCTTTTCAGAGACAATCTGCTCGCCAATGCCATTGATCTGGAAAGCATACCAAAAACATGGGCCATGCCCGACATTGTAAGAAATCTTTACGAACAATTAAAAGAAATAGCTGATCAGTATCATTTTTATCCGGAACAGTTTGATTTCACATTCGATTTTGTTCCAAGAATGTGTGAAAAGAAATTTTGCCATTTATGTCCTTTTGGTCCTGATGGAATTGACAAAACATGTATTCCTTCGGAAAACAAATATTGTCCTGTAGCATTATTCAGCTGTGGGTATACAGCCCGGTCTCATTGCCAGAGACCTCAACCTGAGCATCCGAGGGGTATCCAATACCATCAAACTCCTCGATGAAGGCGCAACCATTCCGTTCATCAGCCGTTACCGCAAGGAAATGACAGGAAACCTGGATGAAACCCAGGTCACAGCCATCCGCGACCTCCTCAGCAAATACACCGAACTCGACAAGCGGAAGGAAACCATTCTGAAAACCATTGAAAGCCAGGGAAAACTGACGGAAGAACTCAGGGCAAGAATTCTTCAGTCATTTGATGCCAGCGAGCTGGAAGACATATACCTTCCCTATAAGCCCAAACGCCGCACCCGCGCCACCATCGCCAGGGAGAAAGGCCTTGAACCCCTGGCCGCCCTCATCATGAAACAGCAGGTACCCAGCATTCATGAAAAGGCCGAAGAATTCATCACTGATCAGGTAGCCACTGTTGATGACGCGCTCGAAGGAGCCTGTGATATCCTGGCCGAGATGATCAGCGAGGACGAACGCGCCCGGAACATTGCCCGGCGGCACTTCAGACGGTTTGCCGTTATCCGGTCGAAGGTAGTGAAGGGAAAAGAAACCGAAGGCATCAAATATACAGATTACTTCCGTTACGAAGAAGAAGCCCGGCGGTGTCCTTCCCATCGCTTTCTTGCCATGCAACGCGGGCAGGCTGAGGGGTTCCTGCGGGTGAGCATTACCCCGCCTTCCGAACCGGTAACCGAAGAGCTTGAACGGCTCTTCATTCATTCACGGGGCGAAGCGGCCGACCTGCTCCGTTCTGCCATTGCCGACAGCTATAAGCGGCTGATTGAACCCTCCCTGGAAAACGAATTCACTGCCGCTCTGAAAGAAAAGGCCGATGAGGAAGCGATCCGTGTATTTGCCGAAAACCTGCGCCAGTTGCTTCTGGCTCCACCCCTCGGCCAGAAAAGCATTCTGGCTATTGATCCCGGCTACCGGACAGGCTGTAAGGTTGTTTGCCTCGACCCCCAGGGAAACCTCCTGCACAATGAAACCATTTACCCCCATGAACCACAGAACGAAACAGCCCGTTCGATGGCCAAAATTGCCTCGCTGGTGGAAAGTTTCAAAATCGAAGCCATTGCTATAGGAAACGGAACCGCCGGCCGCGAAACAGAAGCCCTTATCAAACGCATCCGCTTTGCACGCGATGTGAAAGTATTCGTAGTGAGCGAAGATGGCGCATCGGTATATTCTGCATCTCCCGTGGCCCGGGAAGAATTTCCGGAGTACGACGTCACCGTCCGGGGTGCCATATCCATAGGCCGGCGCCTGATGGATCCCCTGGCCGAACTGGTGAAAATCGACCCGAAATCCATCGGCGTAGGCCAGTACCAGCACGATGTTGACCAGACCAGGCTCAAAGAAGCCCTCGACCAGGTGGTGGTAAGCTGTGTGAACCATGTGGGTGTGCACCTGAATACAGCCAGTAAGCATCTGCTCACCTATGTGTCGGGCCTGGGCCCTCAACTGGCCGCCAACATTGTTGAATACCGCAAACAGAACGGACCGTTCAAAAGCAGGCAGGAACTGAAAAAAGTCCCCCGGCTCGGTGAAAAAGCCTTTGAACAGTGCGCCGGATTTCTCAGGATAGCTGATGCCGCCAACCCCCTCGACAATACCGCCGTGCACCCCGAAAGTTATCCTATTGTGGAGCGCATGGCTTCAGACCTCGGCTGCTCGGTGAACGACCTCATTGGTAATGAAAAGCTCCGGGCCACCATCAAACCCGAAAAATACATTACCGACAAAGCCGGCCTGCCTACCCTGAACGACATCCTTCAGGAACTGGCCAAACCCGGCCGCGACCCCAGAAAGGAAATCAAGGTATTCGAATTTGCCCCGGGCATCTTCAGCATCAATGACCTGAAACCCGGAATGGTGCTTCCGGGCATTGTGACCAACATCACCAACTTCGGCGTTTTTGTTGATGTAGGGGTGAAACAGGACGGGCTGGTTCATATTTCCCAACTCGCTGACCGTTTTGTATCCAACCCCCTCGATGTGGTCAAACTGCACCAGCATGTGATGGTCAGGGTACTGGATGTGGATATACCGCGGAAACGCATTCAGCTCTCTCTTAAGGATACGGCCCAAAAGTAGCCGGGAAACTTCCCTTTTGCTCATCAAAAAAGCAAGATTCCGTTGCCGGATGCATCCGGCATTTTGTTTTTTCACTAACTTTAAAACCTGTTTCAACCAAAAACCAACCGCCTATGAAACTTACGCGACGTACTTTTGTTCAGAAATCGGCTGCCGCTGCAGCAGGATTGTCTGTATTACCGCTGTCGGGATGGACCGGCAGGTCTGCCCCTTCTGACACACTGCGGGTAGGCCTTATCGGATGCCGAAACATGGGTTTTGGCATTCTGGAGCACCACCTGAAAAATAAAGATGTTGTATGCACCGCCCTGTGCGATGTTGACGAAAATGTACTGAACGACAAAGCGGCTGCGGTGGAAAAGAACTTCGGCCAGAAGCCAAAGCTGTACCGTGACTTCCGCAAACTGCTCGAGCAGAAAGATATTGACGCGGTCATTATCGGTACCCCCGACCACTGGCATTGCCTGCAGACGGTCTATGCCCTTCAGGCCGGCAAGGACGTGTACGTGGAAAAACCCATGGCCAACAGCATTGAAGAATGCAACATCATGGTGCGGGCAGCCAGGCGCTACAACCGGATTGTGCAGGTAGGCCAGCAGCAACGGAGCGGATTTGTTTTCAACAAGGCCATGGAGCTCATCAAAACCGGCAAAATAGGCAAGCTGCGCAAGGTGAATATCTGGGCCAATTTTGCCTACGGAGTAGGGCCGGTGATTGTGCCCGATGAACCCGTTCCGGCAGGAGTTGACTACGACATGTGGCTGGGTCCGGCACCACAGCGACCTTTCAACCGCAGCCGTTTTCATGGAACCTGGCGCCATTTCTGGGATTACGGCGGGGGGCTTATGTCCGACTGGGGTGTGCATCTCCTCGATATGGGACTCTGGGCAAAAGACCTGGTGAAAGCTCCCGAAAAAGTACTGGTGTATGCCGCCAATACTTACTCACAGCCCCGTGCAAGGGAGACCTTTGATACCATGACGGTTTCGTTCCCGAAAGACGATTTTGTGATCAATTTCGACCTCACAGCCGGCATCCAGCGCGGGCCGTATGATATGCTTTACGGAATTGCCTTTATTGGCGACCTGGGAACCATCGTCACCGACCGGTCAAAAGTGGTTCTTTATCCCGAATGGGACAATGAACAGAAAAAATTCATGGGCGAGGAATACAGCTATACCGAAGGCAAGGAATCGCACGGTGAGCACGTGCGCAATTTCATTGATTGCGTGAAATCGCGCAACCAGCCGGCCTGTCCTCCTGAAATCGGCCGCGCCGCCGCCCTGCATGCCCACTTCCCCAACATCGCCGCCCGCTCGGGCGAAAACCTGCTCATCTGGGACGATGCTGCCGGCCGTTTTACCAACAGCGAAAAGGCCAATACTTTGATTACTCCCGTGTACAGAAAACCCTGGGAACTTCCGAAAGTCTAACTACCAGCAAATCATTTGCATTAATGGAAACACGCAGAAACTTCCTTCATAAAGCCGCCATATCGGCCGCGGCTCTGGTCACCATGCCTTCCCTTCTCAGGGCTTCGGCAGGAAAAAGCTCCCTGAAGAAATTCGGGTTTATTTCAGGCATCGTAGGAAAAGAGCTGAAAGCCGACTGGCAGGGCACCCTCCGCAAGGCGGCAGAATATGGCTTTTCCGAAATCGAAATCGGACGGCATCTGGGAAACACCCCTTCGGAATTCCTGTCGTTCTGCAACTCGGTGGGAATACAGCCCGTAGCAGGAGGCGTTGCCTTTACCGAAAACCAGAATGACCTGCCGGCCCTTCTTCAGCCTCTGCTCGACCTGAAGCTCACCTATGCCGTTGTTTACTGGCCATGGCTTACCGGAGGCCCTTTCAGCCCCGAAGATTGCAGAAAAAGCGCCGAAATCCTCAACAAAATGGGTGAAACCTGCAAAAAATACGGGCTTCACCTGTGCTGGCACAACCACAACAAGGAATTCATTTCCATGGAAGAAGGCCTCCCCTTCGACTACCTGATGCAACATACCGATCCACAGCTGGTTTCGTGCGAAATGGATATTTACTGGGTACGGAAGGGAGGTGCCGATCCGCTTACCATGATGAAACGCTATGCGGGGCGCATCAAAATACTGCATGTGAAAGATATGGCCCCCGGCGACGAAATGGATTTTGCCTGCCCGGGCGATGGCATCATCAACTTTGCTCCGTTGTTCAGGGAAGCCGTAAACCAGGGCATAGAACACTATTTCGTGGAACGCGACAACGTGCAGGACGGACTGGAGTGCCTCCGTACCAGCGGCGCTTTTCTGAAGAACCTCAGTTTCTGAAGAACAGCCTCACCCGCCGGTTCAGCTGAATGTCAGGTCAGGCCAGACCTGATTCTTATCCGACAGAGAAATTTTACTGTCGGGAAGAATTAACTGTGCACGGCACGTAAAATACGGGTTCCTGCTAAAATGGATCATACCGGAACCGTATGATAAAAACCTGTTCCAGGGAAAGCAGAAACGGGAAATGCTTTTCCTATGAAGCTTGTATCTCTTCCTCAATTATATCGGCAAGAGTAGTAGTTGACATAAATGTCAGAATCCGGTCATTCAGCTTTCTCCAAACCTTTTGTGCCCGGCACTTTCCGCTCATTTCACATATTTCCGGATTGCTCAGGCATTGCTGAATATCTTCCGTCGCATTAAAGGCATGTTCAATATCGAGCAAGGTGATTTCTTCGGGAGGCCTGGCCAGAAAATATCCCGATTTCAGTGAAGGCCTCGTAATCAGCCTGGCAATTTTAAGGGAATTGATTATATGGTCAAGGTACTTAAACGATACCTTTTGCCTGAAAGCGATGTCCTTCTGAAAAACTCCCTTTCCGTCAGTATTGTTCAGGGCAATATCGATCATTACTCTTAAACCATACCGGAGTTTAGTATTTAGCCGCATTGAACTGTGAACCTAATTCGAGTGTAAAAGTAATGAATATTGTTTCATGAACCTCGAATAAACCACCAAGTCTTCGGGGTGGAGAGAGTCCCAGTTCACGCCAGTTTATACTTGTTTTCCCTTGAACTGTCATTGCCGCTGATTCAGAATACCCGGCTATTTCGGGCCGGATGACCTTCTGAACGGTTTTACCTGCCAGCTCAATTTCAAGTGCTACCGGAGATTCAGAAATAAAGGCAGCAGCAGGAATGAGGATCATTATATCCGGATAGGCCGATGCATTCACCATTTGCCTGAAATCCTGTTCAATCATGCTATACCGGGCCTTGAAGGCAGTAACCGGAATGACGAGCTTATATGCCTTCTTCTCGGGTACATAATCAAGGCTACAAGCCGAAAGTGAAGCTCTCAGATGAAAGGAGGAGAAATTCGTCTCGCCATTGATAGAGACAAATCCACTGCCGACCCGGTTCAGCAGAAATGGTGCCGGTTGGGCAAGAAGCAGAGAGCCGGAAATCCCTCCTGACAGAAAAGTCCAGAGCAGGTTTATTAAGACAAAGACAGGTCTGCACACTTTTCCTGATCGGATCAGGCTGAACGTTCCGCTGGAAATAACAAACCGGCTCATTTGTGCAGACCTGTCTTCCTAGAGGTTAAAAGCTAACCGTGGCCTCAAACATTAACCCTTTGAATCCGGCATCCGCCCCGAACGTCTGGATAAATTCACTGTAATCCTGCTTCACATATTCCAGTTTCACGAGCGTTGATTTCAGCATGTACCATCCTGCCCCAAACTGAATCCGGCTCACGGTTTGATCAACGCTGGCCGGGTTTTTTGTGTCGGTATTTCCTTTCACTACATTGTACCTTCCGCCCACATAGAAATTTTCTTCCTTCCCGAAGCGGTACAATGCCTCAGCAGCAATCTGGTTAAACCGGAATTCTTTTGAGGTGGGATATAAACCGGTGGCATTTTCAAAAGTTCCAAAGAATTCAAACCCATAAATCCTGCTGAAAAGATTTACCATATAGGCATTGGTTTTGGTGGCAGTACCAGGCGTAAAGTATGTATTTAAATGGTTCGACTTGATATCAACTGCAGCTGCTCCGCTTTTTTGCAAATTCATGACCAGATAATACCTCGAGCCGGTCCTGTCGCCAAAATACAACGTACTCCGATGGTTCGATTCCGGCATATGATAGCCGCTTACCGTAAGCCGGGCCCGGATTTTATCATTGAATGCCTTGTCATACCCTGCCTTCCAGTAGAATCCCAGTTCCTTATGAGCATCATAAGCTGTAAATGTGTTATTGGCATATAGGGTCAGATCCTGCCGTAACTGCCCTGTTGAAGTAGCAGCCATCAGCAAAAGACCGTTATTCCGGTACATCACTTCCATGGCAGGAGCGGTAGTAAAGCCATCCATAATGTAATTCCCAACAAAAGGATTGTGAATTACATTTCCGTTGTCAGACCTCCTGAAGTGCGCATCTCCGTAATTTAATTCCATATCGCCCACCCAGATCGTAACATTATCCATTATCCGGTCAATGACATCCGATTTTATAAAGGGCAACTCATCCAGCATGATATATCCACCCTTTACCCAGGCTTCATTATGATGCCGTGCCGACAGGTATGTCTGCAGATTGAGTTTTACTCCTCTTGCCAGATCAACGTCCAGATTAAAATTAGCCGTGGGAAGATTAAATCCGGTACCTAAAGGAATTAGAGCACTATCGGCATGGTGACTGATTCCCTGGTACTGAAGGGCAAAATCACCCCCCACTTTTACCTTAACCTCAGTAAAATCCTCACCTTTAACCTGAGGCGGCTCAAACTGAGCATATAATGAAGTTGACAAAGCAACCATCATTAAAAAAAACAGATTTTTTTTCATACATCATTGGTTTTTAGTTAATTATTTGTTTAATTACAATTCGGCCAATTCAAATGTGAAGGATACCTTTACTTTCTTCCCTGTTTTTAACGTCCCGAAAACAGCCGTGGGAGGTTTAACATTATACCCTGTCATATCAATCACGTACTCTCCTTTTAACATCAGATTTTTATCAGCTTTTACAAAACCGTTTACAGGAATTTCAACTTCTTTCAATACCCCGGCAATTTCAAGCCTTCCCCGTATTTTGCCTTCGAACGTGTTGTTGGAAACAGGTATCGTCGTGCTGCCTGCTGTAAAACGAATGGAAGGATATGTGCTCCCCTTAAGAGCCTCCCGTGCCTTCCCATCCATGATTGAATTGCCGCTCTCAATCCGCTGAACAGGCACGGTAAGATCAACATTCCCGATTATCAGCTGTCCACCGGAAAAAAGAATATTCTGCTGGCTTTTCACCTCCTTTACTACCATTTCCCAGTCATGCAAATTGGATGTGCCATATATCACAATATCGGCTTTTGTAACTTTCCAGACCGGGCCGGCAAAAGTTTTACCAACCAGTAATACAAAAAGTATTGCTCCAGTTATAGTTCGTAAATAATTCATAGTCTTGTTCGGCCGGAGACCATCTTTTTATTCCAGGGAACATGGTGAAACCAGAGCAGGTATTGTTCGGGACAACGGTCAGGATCAGCAAATTCCTCCCGGAGAGGGGAATGGTACTGACTTACTGCATTGCTGCCTGTGGGGCTTCTGTCAAAGCCCAGACCGACAGAATCAGCTCTGTGGTAATACACTGAGGTCCAGTCATCCCTGGGTGCGTCCTTTATCCATGGGGCCGGCCCGTAATGATGGCTATATCCCATCATATGATGCAAGCCGAGGGGCGTCATATAATCCACAACCGCTTCGCGGGAAGCAAGCATCATTTTCCTAACAGGTTCAACAAATCCTGGCTTGCTTGAAAACGTCATACGCAGCCATTCTTCAGCCACTGTTTCCGAAGCTATGCGGGGGTTCCAGGCAAAACGACCATAAGCGTACCAGTTGGCCTGTGCAAAAGGATGACCGCACCAGTTGATATCGGTTCCTGTGTTGGCCACACCGGCTATGCCAGTAAGCTGTTGGTGGCCGCATTTCCCTTCAAGTATGTCAGCAACAGTAGATCCTTTGCCGCAGGCATACGTTTCTGAACTGAGAACCTCCTCGAAAAGTGGCCCCAGAAATACCAGATGAGTCCCCTGCCCAAGATATTCCTGGGTTATCTGAAATTCCATCATCAGTGAGGAATTGGGCATGGCCCCGAAAAGCGGATGAAACGGTTCGCGCGGCTGAAAATCAATCGGTCCGTTCTTTACCTGCACCAGCACGTTCTTTCGGAATGTGCTGTCCAGCGGCCTGAATTCATTGAATGCCTGTTTGGCCCTGTCGTCTTTATTCCTGTTATCGTAAACAAAAGCCCTCCATATAACCACCCCTCCATAAGGCGCCAAAACATCAGCCAGCATATTGGCTCCGTCGGCATGCGTGCGGCCGTAGTCCTGGGGACCGGGCTGACCCTCCGAACTTGCCTTCACTAGAAAGCCGCCGAAGTCGGGAATCAGACGATAGATTTCATCTGCTTTCAGCTTCCACCAGTTCCGCACTTCAGGATCCAGCGGATCGGCGATCGGCAGCTTTCCCATTTCAACAGGAGCACTGAATCTGACCGAAAGATATACTCTGATTCCGTAGGGACGAAAAACATCGGCCAGGGCTTTTACCTTCAGCAAATATGGAGGGGTAAGAAATATGTTGTTCGCATTGACATTGTTCAGAATCGTCCCATTGATGCCAATGGAAGCATTCGCACGGGCATAATCAATGTACCGCTGATCAATATAGCCAGGAAGCCTGTGCCAGTCCCACAAAGAAAAACCTGCATAGCCCCGCTCAACGCGGCGGTCGGGATTGTCCCAATGGTTCAGCACCCGTAACTGAAGGGCGGGTATGGATACAATATTTAGTAGCGAAATATCCTGGCGGGTCTGCAGAAGCCGCAGAAAGTGAAAAACTCCGTACAGGACCCCTGTCTCTGTATTGGCCGCAATCAGAATGCACTTTTTCCTGTTCACCCGCCGGGTTTGTATCAGGTATCCCTCCCTCCCAAGCGATTCGGCAATATAAGCAGGAACCTGGCGGCTAATGTCAGGATTCGAATCAAATGTACCGGCAAGTATTGCTCCGCTTTTGCTTACCCTGTCAAATGAAGGGATCGCAATGCCAAGCATCCCCGATAATCCCACTTCCAGTTCTTCGAAAGCAACCCTGCCTGTTTCCGAAGTCCGATGAAAAACAATATATCGGACAACCGAAGCATAGTGCTTTCTCACCAAAGGGTCTTCAATACAGTTATACCGCAACCAGAGCCGGTAACCACTTTCAGCTTTTGCCCGGAACGAGACCAGCAGAGAAATACTGACAAGAAAAAGCAGAAAGCCCTGCCAGCATTTCGTTTTATAAAATTGATTCCCTGTATCAGAAAGAACTTCCATGTTGTTTTTCTTGTCCGCCCCAAAAATATGCAATATCCGGAAGTTTTGCAACCGATTGCAGTGAGTGTTCTTATTTTTTCCCCATTTATACGTTTTTTTTCATGGTTGTTAATATTTTTATATTTGCAATTGATTGCATTAATAAAAATATTTCATATCTTTACTTTGACCCGTTTGATACCATTGCACCGGGTAAGTGCATTTAGGTTAGTTTTAGTTAGGTTGGATAAGCTGACTATGGTTGGTAAAGCTGTCTGATGTATTTCAGACAGCTTTTTTAATTCTTTCTGAATTCCGCCACATATCCTCCTCCGGGGGCAAAGGGTATTTCCAGGGTGTGGTGGCGGGTAACCGTTTGTGTTATGACCTTGTAATCACCCGCATGCCGGTGGGCATTGGCCCCGTCCTGAAAAATACGGGCTGTATAATTTCCTTCCCCGAGGAAAGAAAGATCAATTGACAGGGTTCTTGCCCTGCTGTTGTTCATACCGCCCAGGTACCAGTCGGTTCCTTTTCTTCGCGCCACAACTGCATATTCATTTACTCTGGCGGCCGGGACGACCGTCTCATCCCAGGTAGTCGGAATATTGGCAATCAGTCGTATGCAGGCATCATCTTTAGCCAGGTCAACCGGGGAACCGGCAATTACCTGAAAAGGAGAGGCATAGACAATATATTTGGCCAGTTCCGCGCATCGGGTGCCCATGGCCATTGGATGAGAACCAACCACACGATACGACTCCCTGGTGGCATTGGGAAGCACCAGGGGCTCATAATCAAACGGGCCCGAAAGCCCTCTGATAAAGGCGATGGCAAGGTTATGTTCAGGGGTTGGCCAGGAGCTCCATTTGTTGTATTCCGATCCCAGCACGGCTTCCCGTGTAAGAACGTTCGGCCACGTGCGCTCAAAACCCGATGAAGGAAATACCCCGTGAAACATCAGCATCAATTTCCGTTTGGCGGCCGAAGCAGCAATTTCTTCCAGTTCGTTCACCGTCAGCTGGTCGTTACGGTTAAAAAAGTCCACCATCAGGCCTGCCGCACCCCACCGCCGGAATGAATCGAGCACTGCCTCCCGGTTCCGGCTTAAAGCAAGGGCTTCGGTCCATAACCATAACCCAACGTGCTTTTCGCGTGCATAGGCAAAAAGTTCCGGCATGTTCATCGCTGGTATGGGGGTCAGAATGTCGCGCATGGCATTCCACTCCGGTTCTATCATGATGTACTCAACGCCATACCGGGAGGCAAAATCAATATAGTACTTGTAGCTCTCGGTATTGTTCCCCGACAAAAAATCAACCCCGTAAAGGATCCCGTCGATGATCCAGTTGTCCATTGCTTTCCCCGGTCTGATCCAGTCAGTTTCCCGGATTTTTTGCGGCGAAGCAAGGCTCCACACCAGGTCGTTGCTCAGTAAAACTCCATCATCAGGAGCAATTATCAGCACCCGCCATGGGAAAGCCCTGGTGCCAGCTGTTCGGGCTATCCACGGATGACGTTTCACCACAGCCCGCACCTGATAAAGGTCGCCTTCAACAATAGTTTGTGCCGGATATGCGGGAAATACTCCCTTCAACACTCCCTTTCTTCCTGATGCCCCGCTGATGAACATGCCCGGATAATCTGTCACATCCGATTCTGCAATGCCGATCTTTATTCCGTTGGATTTTACAACCAGCGCCGGGGCAGGGCCTACGCTGTCGGGCAGGATATCTTTTGCTGCGTATAGCCTGTAAACAACTTCAAACGAGGTATTCAACCGGTCGTCCCTCGGCCAGTCGGTCATACAGGGAAACCAGACGGAATCTTTTTCACTGCATGCAACCGTCGCTGTTTCATTGCGCACGAACACACTGTCCTTCATGGCAGTAAGAAAACGCCAGGCAATTCCTTCGTTATAGGCACGAAAAACAATACCATGCCCTCCTTTGAAATACAGGGTTATTTCGTTGGCTTTGTTTCTTACCAGGCTTTGCTTCTGCGCCACAGCCGGAATAATCGTTTCGTCTATGGTCTTTCGTTCAGCTTTCACAACAGGCGTATGCTTTCCGAGAACAAGCCTCCCCAGGTCAAGGGCAACAGCAGATGGGTGAATAAGGAGTGTATCGTTGTAAAGAACCCTGTAGCGCAGGGTGGTATCGTTTTCGATTACAATCTGTATTTTCCCGTCCGGCGATTGAAGCCTCCAATCCGAAGGTGCTCGGCCGCAGAAAAAGAACATAACAAATGCCAGGGCAGGCAAAAGAAAAAAACGGTTCATAAAAGCATTATTTGTCCTAAAAACCCAAATATAAAAGAAAGTCAGGAAATGTTCCTGAATTTACAGTTGATCCATGCAAAACCACATCTTTATCCAATGGCATGTTTTGCCAGACAAAAACCGAAACGAATTTCATTACTTTTGTGGCCTGAAAAAATCAGATTATGCTACCAAAAATCACTCTTCTGAAAAAAGAAACGGGCAAGGAAAACATGGCCGTTCTGTTTGACCGGAACAAAAAGACCAAATTCCCATTTCTCAGCAATGCTGAACAAAAATATGCTGACGCCCTTATAGAAAACAAACAGGATATTATCCGGATCAATCAATACAAGCGGCAGGTTTTTCTGCTTCCGGTGGAACAAAAAGAGTCGGAATCACAAACCCTGGAAATGTACCGGCTTGCCGGAGCAAGGCTCCAGTCGGTACTTCAGCAGGAAAAAGCCGACAATGTTCTTGGCTGGCACTGGCACGATAATAAAACTGAACTGCTGGCATTTGCTGAGGGACTTGCTCTTGCTTCCTACCGGTTCCTTAAATACAAGAGCAAACCGGAGGAACAGCAAAACAGGCTTAAAACCATTGCCCTGAAGCATCCTCGTCTGAAGGAAGAGGAAGTTGCCGAATTGAATGTACTGCTGGATGCAGTTTATAAAGTCCGCGACCTGGTAAACGAACCGGTTTCGCATCTGAATGCGGTTCAGCTGGCTGCCGAAATGGAAAAAATGGGGCAGGAAGCCGGTTTCAGGGTTGAAGTCTTGCACAAGGCACGTATCGAAGCCCTGCGGATGGGTGGTTTGCTGGCTGTGAACAAGGGATCGGTTGATCCTCCTACTTTCACAATCATGGAATGGAAGCCCGAAAATGCCCGTAACAAAAAACCCGTTGTTCTGGTTGGGAAAGGAGTTGTATACGACACGGGCGGCCTGAGCCTCAAGCCCACAACCGACAGTATGGATTACATGAAATCTGACATGAGCGGTGCCGCCGCAGTGACAGGCACCATGTATGCTCTGGCGCGCAACAGAATTCCCCTTCATGTGATTGCCCTGGTCCCTGCCACCGACAACCGTCCGGGAGGAAATGCCTATGCTCCGGGCGACATCATCACCATGTACGATAAAACCCGGGTTGAAATGCTGAACAGTGATGCCGAAGGGCGCATGATCCTGGCCGATGCTCTGGCCTATGCCAAATCGTACAAACCTTCCCTCACCATGACGGTTGCCACCCTCACCGGTTCAGCTGCACGTGCCATAGGAAAGTACGGAATGGTAGGGATGGGTACGGCCCCTGAAAAAATCAGGGAAAACCTGACCCGAAGCAGCGAGAAGGTTTACGAGCGCATTGCCTGGTTCCCTTTCTGGGATGAATATTCTGAATTGCTGCGCTCTGACATTGCCGATATAAAAAATGTGGGAGGAAATGATGCCGGAGCCATCACCGGAGGAAAGTTCCTCGCACATTTTGCCCCGCACCCGTTTGTTCATCTCGATATTGCCGGCGTGGCCTGGGCAAAAACTGCCGAAGGATACCGGACCAGCGGAGGTACCGGAATCGGAGTACGCCTTCTTTATGACTTCCTCAGGAATTACTGATCATCTGAATTTTACGTACCTTTGCTTTTCGCAAAAAGTTTTGTGTTATGAGCTCACGCATGCGCATTGGAATAACCCACGGTGATATCAACAGCATCAGCTACGAGGTGATTATGAAAGCCCTCCTCGATCCGAGAATTATGGAAGATTGTACACCCATTCTTTACGGATCATCCAAAGTGGCTGCATACCACCGGAAAACACTTAATATCAATAATTTATCGTTTAACGCCATCCGTTCAGCCGAAGAAGCCTCACCCCGTAAGCCCAATCTGATTAACTGCATCAACGACGAAGTGCGGGTTGAACTGGGGAAATCCACACCCCAGGCCGGAGAAGCAGCTTTTCTTGCATTAAAAAAAGGCGTGGAAGACCTCAAAGCAGGGAAAATTGATGCATTGGTTACCGGACCCATCAATAAACATAATATCCAGTCGGAACAGTTCAGCTTCCCCGGTCATACCGAATATCTTGCCATGGAATTTGGAGTAAATGACGTATTGATGTTCATGGTCGGTGAAACCATGCGGGTAGGAGTTGTTACAGGGCATGTTCCTCTGGCTGAAGTGCCGCAGCTGATAACTGCCGATAAGATCCTGTCGAAGCTTCAGCTGATGAACCAATCGCTTCAGGAGGACTTTGCCATTTCACGGCCCAGAATTGCTGTCCTCGGGCTGAATCCCCATGCCGGAGACCAGGGTATCATTGGGCGGGAAGACATGGAAGTAATACAGCCTGCTGTGCAAAAGGCCAGGGAGGAAGGCATCCTTGCATTCGGCCCTTTTCCATCTGATGGCTTCTTTGGTTCTGGTTCGTTCAAAAAATTTGACGGAATACTGGCCATGTATCATGATCAGGGACTTATCCCCTTCAAGGCTCTCACCTACGAAGGGGGTGTCAATTTTACCGCCGGCCTCCCGGTGGTAAGGACTTCTCCTGCCCACGGCACTGCCTATGAGCTCGCCGGGAAGAACGAAGCCAATGAGAATTCATTCCGCCAGGCTCTTTACCTTGCCTGCGATATAGTGAAAAACCGCCGTATGTTCAAGGAAATTTCCGCTAACCCGCTGAAACATTACGAATTGAACGACAGTTCGCAGGCAACTTCATAATAATCTATTTCCCATTATTCCATTTCCCATTTTCGGGTCGACGAGAAGATTACAAAACTTGCATTCATCTTCATACCTCCTGTTTACCTTGTGTGCCAACGCTACCTGTATATACAAACGGTAAGGAAATAACGGGATAATGTTCAGAAACATCATGAAATTATGGTCTTAAACACATAAAATATTGATTTTATCATGCCAAAAGATAGTTAGATTTGTTTCCTGGAAACAAACCAAAAAAACACCCTATGGCAAAAATTACCCGCGAAGAGGCTCTCCACTACCATGCTTCTGGACGCCCCGGTAAAATTGAAGTAATCCCTACCAAGCCTTACAGCACACAGATTGATCTTTCCCTTGCCTATACCCCTGGGGTTGCTGAACCATGCCTCGAAATCCAGAAAAATCCGGAAGATGCCTACCGGTACACCGCCAAATGCAATCTGGTGGCGGTTATCTCAAATGGCACCGCTGTTCTTGGCCTGGGCGACATAGGAGCCCTCGCCGGAAAACCGGTAATGGAAGGAAAAGGCCTACTGTTCAAGGTCTTTGCGGATGTTGATGTTTTTGACATTGAGGTAAACGAAAAAGACCCTGAAAAGTTTATTCAGATAGTTAAAGCCATTGCTCCGACTTTCGGAGGAATTAACCTCGAGGATATCAAAGCCCCGGAATGTTTTGAAATTGAAGAACGGCTGAAAAAAGAACTTGATATCCCCGTCTTTCATGATGACCAGCATGGCACCGCCATCATCAGCCTGGCAGGACTTCTGAATGCTCTCGAAGTTACCGGCAAACCGATTGACAAGATCAGACTGGTAGTGAACGGAGCAGGGGCAGCAGCTGTTTCATGCACAAAACTGTACATTAAGCTTGGGGTGAAAAAGGAAAACGTCATTATGCTTGACAGCAAAGGTGTACTGAGAAAAGACCGTACTGACCTGAACCAAAGCAAAAGAGAATTTGCACAGGATGTGCCGTTCAGTACACTGGCTGAGGCAATGAAGGGAGCCGACGTTTTTCTGGGCCTCTCGGTCGGTAAGGTTGTTACCCAGGACATGATCCGTTCCATGGCTCCTAACCCCATCGTTTTTGCCATGGCCAATCCCGTACCTGAAATTTCGTACGAAGAGGCTACTGAAGCAAGGCCTGATGTTATTATGGCTACCGGCCGCTCCGATTATCCCAACCAGATCAACAATGTGCTGGGATTCCCCTTCATATTCAGAGGAGCACTTGATGTAAAGGCTTCAGCAATTAACGATGAAATGAAGATTGCAGCAGCATATGCCCTGGCTTCCCTGGCAAAAGAAGAAGTACCTGCTTCTGTGCTCGCTGCCTACCAGTTGAACGAACTGAAATTCGGCCGCGACTACATCATTCCCAAACCCCTCGACCCGCGTCTTATTATTAGAGTAGCGCCTGCTGTTGCCAAAGCCGCCATGGAAACCGGTGTGGCACGAACAGCCATTACCGACTGGGAAGCTTATCGCCAGGCCCTGAAAACCCGCATGGAACATCTTCATAATTTTTCCAAACAGTCTCCTGCCTGACAGCAGATCTGACAGCTGACCGTGTCTCTTCAGGAAAACTGCCTTGTAAGAACCGATCAATGGTTTTTTACAAAGGCTTTGAGACTCTTCTTGTTATTTATGAAACCCACATGTTTTACAAACACAAACACAGCGGTAATAAAATGCCGAACATGTGGGTTCCATCATACCATTGAAAATTAATTTTATTATGATGAAAAAACACCTCATTTGATGGCACTGATGTGCATTAATCTGCATTTAAAAACTTTTAATTCTTAATTAGTTGTCGTTTCATCGGCTGGCAATATGCGCCATACCGGATATTTTTAAAATTTCCCCGGCGGGAAACAAAACGCAAAACAATTTCATTCCCACCATGGAACATTTTTTTTTGGTTATTTTCGTACCGTTCAAATCCCGGTTATGTTTGAATATATCGAAGGAAAAATTGCCGATCTTAACCCTGCCTGCGCTGTCATTGAAACGGGCCAGATCGGCTGGCTGGTCAATATAACCCTTGCAACCTTCTCAAAACTGCAGGGATCGGAAACTGCCCGACTGTATCTTCAGCAGATCATCAGGGAAGATGCTCATTTGCTGTACGGTTTTTACGACAAGGAAGAACGGGAGATGTTCAGGCACCTGATCAGCGTGTCAGGAATTGGAGCAGCAACAGCGCGCCTTGTGCTGTCATCGCTCAGTGCATCTGAACTGAAGCAGGCCATTCTCACAGCTAATACTGCTACACTGAAATCTGTGAAGGGAATCGGACAAAAATCGGCCGAAAGGCTCATTGTCGAACTGCGCGACAAGCTTGGGAAAATTTCTTCTTCTGAAGACTTTTTGGTTACCAGGGACAATAGACTGCGTGAAGAAGCGTTTACTGCATTGGTAACCTTAGGTTTTCCCCGGGCGGCCGTCGAGAAGGTTCTTGATAAAATACAACGCTCCCGTCCGGAAAAAACCGGTAGTGTGGAAGAACTGATCAAACAGGCTCTCCGGGAATTGTAATGAAAGATACCGAACATTGAAGCGCGTTTATCTGAAAATATATACTGTTCTTCTGGCCGGAAGCTTTTTTGTGCTTTTTACATCCTGGCTTCCCGTACCCGGAACACCGCCGGCACAGAATCTGCAAATGCAACTGCCCGACAGTGCCTCCGGTGATACCGGCCTCCGTTTCAAATACCCTCCCCTGCCCCTGTATCCTATTGGTACACTGACCCAGCCAAGGGGGCCTTATCTTAAATACCCTTCCAACATACGAACCGAAATAGAATATAACCCTCTAACCCAACAATACGAATTCAAACAGAAAATCGGCAAAATCAGTCTCCTGCCTCCTTCGGTGGCCTCCCTCGATGAGTACCGCAGTAAGGAACTCAACAGCTCCATACGGGATTACTGGTACCAGCGTGCCAGCAACAACACCCTCTCAGGAGCCGGATTTGTTCCCCGTTTCAGCATAGGAGGAGAAGCTTTTGACAAAGTATTCGGAAGCAATGTCATCAACATCGTTCCCCAGGGGTCGGCCGAGCTTATTTTCGGCTTCAACATGTCGCGGGTCGATAATCCCACCCTCTCGGAAAAACTCCGGAAAACACCTTCGTTCAATTTCGATGAAAAAATCCAGATGAACGTCACAGGGTCCATTGGCGACAAACTGCAACTGGGAGTGAACTACAACACCGAAGCAACCTTCGATTTTGAAAATAAAACCAAACTCGAATGGAAGGGCGAAGAAGATGACATTATCAAAAAAGTGGAAGCCGGCAATGTGACACTTCCGCTCAGCGGCTCGCTCATCACCGGAAGCCAGAGCCTCTTCGGCCTCAAAACGGAAATGCAGTTCGGAAAACTTACGGTTACCAGCGTTTTCTCACAGCAAAAAGGCGAAACTTCGGTAATGGAGGTGAAGGGAGGAGCCCAGCTCAGCGAATACGAAATAACAGCCGACAACTACGAAGCCAACAAGCACTTCTTTATATCCCAGTATTTCAGGGATCACTACGACGAAGCGCTGGCCACCCTTCCCGTGATCAATTCACCTATCAACATTACCCGTATTGAAGTTTGGGTGACCAATAAAACAAACAATTTTGAAAGTTCGCGCAACATAATTGCTTTTGCAGATCTTGGTGAAATCGACCCGCAATACACTAATCCTTACTGGAGCATTTCTCCCGGCAATCGTTTTCCTTCCAACGAAAGCAATAACCTTTACCAGACGGTCACCGACCAGGGAAGTGTTATCCGCAATCTGAGCAGTGCGGCAAACTACCTGAATTCCCTCCTGCCTTACGGAATTGTTAACGGACAGGATTATGAAAAGATTGAAAATGCGCGGCTCTTAACGGAAAGAGAATATACCTTCAACGAAAAACTGGGCTATATTTCATTGAATTACGCGCTGAATGCCGATGAAATTCTGGCCGTGGCATATGAATACACCATGAACGGTCAGGTTTACCGTGTGGGAGAATTTTCTTCGGGAGGTATCGCCGCCCCGCAGGCCCTGGTTGTCAAACTGCTGAAAGCAACCAACCTGAGCCCCAAACTGCCAACCTGGCGGCTGATGATGAAAAACATTTACAACATCGGGGCTTATCAGATGAACCGTCAGGACTTTACCCTGAATGTCCTTTACCAGGACGACAAGACCGGAAACGCCCTCAACTATATCCCCGAAGGGAAAATAGCCAATAAAATCCTGCTGAAGGTACTGCATCTTGACAACCTCAACTCCCAGCTCGATCCTTCGCCCGACGGGGTTTTTGACTTCATCGAAGGAATTACCGTAAATTCCTCAACCGGCCGCATTATTTTCCCGGTTGTGGAACCTTTCGGCCGGTACCTCGAAAAACAGTTCGGCGATGATGCTGCCGGCAAAGCCATTGCCAAAAAATATGTCTTCAAGGAACTTTACGATTCCACACAAACCCGTGCCCGCCAGATTGCCGAAAAGAACAAATTCCGCCTGCAGGGCACCTATAAGTCCTCATCCGGTTCCGAAATACCGCTGAATGCCATGAATGTTCCGCCGGGTTCGGTAGTGGTTACGGCAGGGGGCATCAAACTGCAGGAAAATATTGATTACACGGTAGATTATACCCTGGGGCGTGTCAAGATTCTTAACCAGGGCTTACTTCAGAGCGGAACCCCCATCAGGGTTTCACTCGAAAACCAGAGCATGTTTGCCATTCAGACAAAAACTCTGATAGGATCTCATTTTGATTACAAAGTGTCTGACGACCTGAACCTGGGAGCCACCGTTCTGCACCTCACCGAAAGGCCTTTAACCCAGAAAGTTAATATCGGCGATGAGCCGATTTCGAATACCATCTGGGGAATGAACGGAAGTTGGCGCACCCGGCCGCAACTCCTTACCACCCTGGTTGACAAACTGCCCTTTATCCAGACCAAGGAGCCCAGTTCCCTTGTGGTGGAAGGCGAATTTGCCAATCTCATTCCCGGCTCAAACCGGGCCATAGGCAAAGGAGGCGTTTCCTATATTGACGATTTTGAAGGAAGCCAGACCAGCATTGAACTCAAATCCTATCCGGCCTGGCATCTGGCCAGCACGCCGCAGGGTCAGCCCGATCTTTTCCCGGAAGGATCCTACATCAATGACCTCCGCTTCGGAATGAACCGGGCCAAGCTGGCCTGGTATGTAATTGACCCTCTCTTCCTCCGGAATACTTCGCTCACGCCTTCGCACCTTTCGGCCGACGATAAATCAAGCCATTTTGTAAGGGAAGTCTTCGAAAAGGAAATATGGCCCAACAAGGAAAGCCCCAACAACATTCCTACCAATATTCCTGTGCTGAACCTGGCCTTCTACCCCGACGAAAAAGGACCCTACAACTATGATGCTTTCCCCACCAACGTTTCGGCAGGAATAAACCGTATCGGACGGTTAAAGGATCCCGCCACGCGCTGGGGGGGCATTATGCGGGAAATTCAGACCAATGACTTCGAAGCTGCCAACGTAGAGTACATCGAATTCTGGCTGATGGATCCTTTTGTGGAGTGGAACGAAAACAATCCCGGCGGAGATTTGTATTTCAACCTGGGAAATGTTTCAGAAGATGTTCTCCGCGACGGGCGTAAGGCTTTCGAAAACGGACTTCCAACTCCCCGCGAACCTGCTACAGGGGTTGATACCACTGCATGGGGTCTTGTTCCTCAGAAACAGTCCCTCGTCAATGCTTTTGACAACGACCCGGCCTCACGCAAAGCGCAGGATGTCGGCCTTGACGGGCTGAACAGCGAAAAGGAAAAAGATTTCTTCTTTTCCCGCGACTCGTCCTACCTCCGCCAGATCGACCAGTTGCATGCCCTGGGCCAGCTCTCCGACTCAGCTTACCAGGTACTGTGGAATGACCCCTCCTCCGACGACTATCATTATTACCGGGGGCCCGATTATGACCAGGAGCGCGTCAGCATCCTCGACCGGTACAAAAAATACAACGGGCTGGAAGGAAATTCCCCCACCTCCGATCAGACCAATCTGCCCTATCCTACCGCCGAAAGCACCCTGCCCGATGTAGAAGATATTAACCGCGATAATACCCTGAGCGATGCCGAAAGCTATTACCAGTACCGGGTAGAACTCCGCAAGGACAAAATGGTTGTCGGCCAGAACTTTATTACCGACAAGGTTACCACCACCGTCACCCTTGAAAACGGAAAACGAAGTACTATCAACTGGTATCAATTTAAGGTTCCCATTACCGATTACGAAAAAGTTGTAGGCTCTATTCAGGATTTCAAGTCCATTCGTTTTATGCGAATGTTTCTTAAAAATTTCCAGGCACCGGTTATTCTTCGTTTTGCGCGTCTGGAACTGAAACGCGGCGAATGGAGGAAGTACACATTCCCTCTGCTCGAAGGCAGTGAAAACCTTTCCGGCGGTGAACCAACAGGATCCCTGGATATTTCGGCTGTCAACATTGAGGAGAATTCCAGCAAAACCCCGGTCAATTATGTGCTTCCTCCGGGCATTGACAGGGTGATTGATCCCACCAACCCCCAGTTGCGTCAGCTAAATGAGCAGGCTATGGTGCTGAAGGTCAGTGATCTGGCCGACGGAGATGCCCGTGCCGCTTTCCGCAATGTGGAACTCGATGTCCGCCAGTACCGACGCATCCGCATGGAAGTGCACGGGGAGGCCCTCCCGGGCGAAAACCTCAGGGACGGAGACCTCACGGTGTTTATCCGCCTTGGCACCGATTATAAAAACAACTATTACGAGTACGAAGTTCCTTTGCACGTTACACCTCCTGCACCTCCCGGAGGATACAACAACGACAGCGACCGTGACCGGCTCATCGTATGGCCGGCCGAAAACCGGATCAACATCCCTCTTGATTTGTTCACCAAAGCCAAACTGGCCAGGAACGAGGAAATGAACAAACCGGGATCGGGAATTTCAACCCTGACCCGTTTCCCTTACACCGACGGCAAAAATACCGTTTACATCTCAGGAAATCCGAACCTGAGCAATGTCCGGATCATCATGATCGGAATCCGTAATCCGGGAGAAAGCCGCAACGGATTCGAAAATGACGGAATGGCAAAATCGGCCGAGGTGTGGGTCAATGAACTTCGCCTGACCGATTTCAACGACCAGGGAGGCTGGGCTGCCAACGCCCGTGCTTCTGCCAAGCTGGCTGACCTGGGTACGGTAACTCTGGCCGGATCAACCAGCACCCCCGGCTTCGGAAGCATCGAAAAGAAAGTGGCCCAGCGATCTACAGAGCAAATCAATTCGTATGATCTTTCCACCAACCTGGAACTTGGAAAATTCTTCCCCGATAAGGCCAATATCAATATTCCCTTCTTCATGGGATATTCCGAAACCTTTGTAAATCCCCAATATAATCCTCTCGATCCCGACATCCTCTTCAAGGTGGCTCTTGATGCTGCCCGGACAAAGCACGACAGGGACTCCATCCGACGGCTGGCCCAGGACTATACGCGGCGGCGAAGCATCAACTTTACCAATGTACGCTTCGGGAAAACCAAGGCAAAACAAAAGCCCTGGAGCCCTTCCAACTTTACTTTGAGCTATTCCTTCAGCGAAGAACTTAACCGCGATATCCGCACCGAAACCGACCTGGAAAAACGCTATCTGGCTGCCCTGAACTACAACTATACCATACGGCCTAAGAATGTTGCCCCTTTCAGTAAAATCAAATTCCTTAAATCGCCTGCGCTTAGCCTGATCCGTGATTTCAACTTCTATTATCTGCCTTCCTCCGTTTCGATACGTACCGACATTAACCGCATTTACGGATACACCAAATTGCGGAATATTGATCACCCGGCTTTTAAGATCGACTCCACCGTCTATAAAGACTTTCTCTGGAACCGTTACTATGATGTCAAATTTGACCTTACGCGTTCCCTTAAGATGGACTTTTCGGCCACCAACATTGCCCGTATTGACGAGCCGGAAGGAGCCGTTGACCGGCGTTACCGCGATTCCTACGAAGCATGGCGCGACTCGGTATGGAAGAATATCAGAAACCTTGGAAGAACTACCAATTACCACCACATCATCAACCTTACGTATGCCGTTCCACTCAACAAGATACCTGTCCTTAACTGGACAAGCCACAGCATACGCTACGGCATTACCTACGGATGGGATGCCGGACCCATTACACCCGATACCATCCGGTTGGGAAATATTATTAACAACTCGAGGAAGATTGATGTGAGCGGCCAGTATAATCTGAACAACCTGTACAATAAAGTAAGCTTCCTGAAAAAACTTAACGAATCGGGTAAACCACCTCCGCGCGGCCAGCAACCCCAGAAGAAATACAAAACGGTTACTTTCGAAAAATTCATACCGCAGCTAAAAGCAGGCGTCCCGCGATCCATTTTCCATCAGATGGGGACAGAAGACGTAAAAGTGAAGGTGCTGGATAAGAACAAGCAGGAACTGCCTGTTAAAACCGAAATCGCCAGCCGCGACAGGATTGTTGTTAGCAGTGACTCCACTTTTGAAAGTGTGACAGTATTAGTAGAAGGTCAGGTGGAAGACAAGGGAAACCCGTTTGTCATCTTTCTCCGGGGCATGGGAAAAGCGCTTCTGGGTGTAAAAACCATCTCCCTCACCTGGAGCCTGGCCGAAGGAACCAGCTTACCCGGATACATGCCCGGTTCTGACTGGTTTGGCACCCAGAGTTTCGGCGGTTCGCTGGCTCCCGGAATCCCTTTCATCCTGGGTGATCAGAACCGGGACTTTGCTCTGGAAGCCGCACAAAAAGGATGGCTTACCTCCGACCCCCGGCTCAGTCAGCCTTTCCTCATGAGCCGCACAGAGACCTTTAACCTCCGGAGCAATATTGAACCGGTGCAGGGGATGAAAATTGACCTGACAGCCAACCGGCAGTTCAGCCGTAATATGAGCGTATACTACGGTTATTCCGAACAGGACGGATGGAACTTCACCCGGGGACAGATGATAACAGGTAACTTCACCATGACCACAATAACCTGGCGTACAGCCTTTGAACCTATCAGCGTAAAAAAAGGATATCGCAGTGATGCTTTCGACCGCCTCCGGCTTAATACAATTGTTATTTCCGAGCGGCTCTCGCGGCAGAGAGAAAACCGGAGAAATTCGTTCAGCCCGAGTTACAGCGACCTCGGCATCCCTGACCCCAACCAGAAAACCGGCGACTATTATAACGGATATGGATTAACCTCACAGGAAGTTCTTATCCCGGCATTTTTCGCCGCCTACACAGGCCGGAACCCAAACAAGGTGGAACTCACAGCCTTCCCTTCCCTGCTCTCGGTGCTTCCCAACTGGAGGATTAACTATGACGGCCTCACCAAAATTGATTTTCTGCAGCGATACTTCCGGAGCATTAACATTTCCCACAGCTATCGTTCCACCTACAACGTCAGTGCCTATACCAACAACCTCCTTTATGATCCGCTGGAAGTTGACGGACTGAGCTATGTAATGGATGCACAGAACAATTTTGTGCCGCGTTTTGATGTGGGATCCGTATCGGTGAATGAACAGCTGAGCCCTCTGGTGGGAGTTGATGTTACATGGCAAACCAATCTTACCACACGATTTGACTGGAAAAAAAGCCGCACCGCTTCCCTCAGCCTTGCCAATAACCAGGTGATGGAAATGACAACCGGCGAGCTGAGCATAGGCGCCGGATACCGGTTCGACAATGTTCAGATCACCATTACACCTCCCGGCGGAACACAGAAAAATCTTAAAAGCGACCTCAACCTGAAAGCCGATTTTTCCATACGTGACAATAAAACCATTCTGCGCAAGCTGGTGGAAGACCGAAATGACATAACAGCCGGGCAAAGGGCCATCGCCATAAAACTTTCGGCCGACTATATGCTGGGTCCGAATTTCAACCTGCGCTTTTTTTACGACCGCATGATCAACCGGCCTTACGTCTCCTCTTCCTTTGATACCTACAATACCAACATAGGATTCAGTCTCACCTTCAGTTTGTCACCCCAGGCTGCTCAACGATAGGTTGGAAATCGGATTTAAATTGTAATTTTGAAGCCAGAATAATTACAAAACTTAATTAAAACGCATATGCAGGTACCCTCTGATCTTAAGTATACAAAGGATCATGAATGGATCCGGGTTGAAGGAAACCAGGGCGTTGTAGGAATTACAGACTATGCCCAGAAGGAACTTGGTGACATTGTTTTTATCGAAATCGAAACCCAGGGAGAAAAACTCAAGAAGGAAGACGTTTTCGGAACCATCGAAGCGGTAAAAACGGTTTCCGATATGTTTATGCCGGTTTCAGGAACCGTTCTGGAAATTAATCCGAAACTGGAAAGCTCTCCTGACATTGTCAACAAGGATCCTTTCGGAGAAGGCTGGATGATTAAAGTTACCATTGATAATCCCTCCGAGCTGGACACCCTGCTGGATGCCGAAGGGTATAAGAAACTGATCAACGCCTGATCAGAGTACCGGCTTTACTTCGGTCTCAGAAAAGGCCTCGATCATATCGCCAACCTTCACGTCATTGAAGTTCTGGATGCCAAGGCCGCATTCCATGCCATTGGTAACTTCCTTTACATCTTCCTTATAACGTTTCAGAGAAGCCAGTTCACCGGTGTACACCACAATACCGTCGCGTATTACCCGCACTCTGGAGTTGCGGACAATTTTCCCTTCCCGTACGATGCACCCGGCAACCGTCCCTACCTTTGACACCTTGAAAGTTTCTAGAACTTCGGCCGTGCCAAGGATTTCTTCTTTCATCTCCGGAGAGAGCATGCCGGCAATAGCATCCTTGATTTCATTGATGGCGTCATAAATGATGGAGTAAAGCCGGATATCAATCTGTTCTTTCTCTGCCAGTTTACGGGCGCTGAACGAGGGGCGCACCTGGAAGCCAACGATGATGGCGTTTGAAGCAGCCGCCAGCAGGATGTCGGATTCCGAAATCTGCCCAACGGCCTTGTGAATCACATTCACCTGTACCTGCGGCGTTGACAGCTTGATAAGCGAGTCTGAAAGGGCTTCCACAGACCCGTCCACATCGCCCTTGACAATGATATTCAGTTCCTTGAAATTTCCTATTGCAATACGGCGTCCGATTTCATCGAGCGTAATATGCTTCTGCGTGCGCATACCCTGCTCCCGCTGAAGCTGTTCGCGACGGGTAGCTATTTCCTTTACTTCCCGTTCATCGGTCATAACGACAAACTTTTCACCGGCCTGCGGAGCTCCGTTCAGACCAAGGATGACAGCAGGCATGGAAGGTCCTGCCTGGTCAATCCGCTTGCCGCGCTCATTGAACAGCGCCTTAACATGGCCATAATGATGCCCGGCCAGCAGAAGATCGCCGGGCCGCAGTGTCCCGTCGGCCACCAGTACCGTGGCAACATAGCCGCGGCCTTTGTCGAGGGCCGACTCAATTACCGTACCTTTAGCCCGTTTGTTTGGATTTGCCTTAAGGTCAAGAAGCTCGGCTTCCAGCAAAACTTTTTCCAGCAACAGGTCAACATTCTTTCCTTCCTTGGCTGAAATTTCCTGGCTCTGGTATTTTCCTCCCCAGTCTTCCACCAGAAGGTTCATCTTGGCCAGTTCCTCTTTGATTTTTTCAGGATTTGCCGTGGGTTTGTCGATTTTGTTGATGGCGAACACCATCGGAACCCCGGCCGCCTGGGCATGATTGATGGCTTCGACCGTCTGGGGCATCACTCCGTCGTCGGCCGCAATCACAATAATAGCCACATCGGTGATGCTGGCTCCGCGTGCCCGCATGGCCGTAAAGGCTTCGTGCCCGGGTGTGTCAAGAAAGGTAATCATCCTTCCGTCTTCCAGTGTCACACTGTAAGCCCCGATGTGCTGGGTAATTCCTCCCGCCTCACCGGCAATAACGTTTGTTTTTCTGATGTAGTCAAGCAGTTTGGTCTTCCCATGGTCAACATGCCCCATAACGGTAACAATCGGAGGCCTCGGAACCAACTGCGACGGATCATCTTCTTCCTCCTCCACCAGTTCTTCAACACTGGGCACAACGAACTCCACCTTGTAATTGAATTCATCGGCCACAAGTGCCAGATGTTCTGCATCCAGCCTCTGATTAATGGAAACGATCAAACCGAGATTCATACAGACCTGAATCACATCCACCACCGGCACATTCATCAGGCTGGCCAGCTCATTCACCGTCACAAATTCAGTAACACGAAGTATTTTCGATTCGGCTTCCTGCTTTTCCAGATCAGCTATTTCCTTAAGCCGCAGTTCTTCCCTCTTTTCACGCCGGTACCGGGAAGCTTTAGACTTTCCTTTGGCAGTAAGTCGGGCCAGTGTGTCCTTGATCTGACGCTGGACATCCTCATCATCTACTTCAGGCCTTGCCGGACTGGGTTTTATTGGGCTCTTGCGTGCAGTCTTTTTCCCAAGGTATGCATCAATTTCCTGCAGTTCCCTGTTTTTCTGCTCAGCCTCAGTGGGGGTTTCCTCCTTCTTGATGCGCTTCCTCTTTTTCTTTCTTCTCTCAAATACATCACTGGAGGAAGCAACAGGCTTTTTCTTTTCTTTTTCCAGTTTTGAAAGATCCATCTTCCCCACTATGTTGGGCCCTGCCAGCTTCTCAACTTTCGGGCGAATGAAGTTTTCATCCTCTTCCGGGGCTTCGGCTTCAACTTCCTTTTCAGCAGGCAGCACTTCCATGGTTTCTGCCACGGGAGTCTCCTGCACGACCGGTTCCTTTTCACCAGTGGTTTCTGCTTCTGCAGGAACTTCTTCCGGTGCTTTTTCTTTGGCGGCTTTTCCGGCAGATTTACTAATCTTATCAATATCGATTTTCCCTACCACTTTTATCTCTGGTTCGGGAACAATAGTCGGTATTTCCTCCACAACAGGTTCTGGTTCTTTTTTCTTTTTGCCTTTTATGGGTGCAATCTTTTCTTCAGGCTGAACAGGTATTACCTTTTCCTCGGGGATCCCTTTTTCTTTCCCTGAAACAGGAAGTGCCGGTTCTTCTTCTTTTACCGGCTTTTTCTTTTCAATTTTTTCAAGATCAATTTTCCCGAGTACCTTTGGTTCTTCAATTTTCTTTTTCAGACTTTCAGTCGAGGTTTCAAGCGGATGTACCCTTCCGGTTGTAACATCTTTTATGCGGATTCCCTCTTCGGCTTCTTCCGTTTCAGTAAGTTCCGACTCTTCTTTCTGGATATCATTGATGGTAACCGAAACCTGTCCTTTCGGCATCGTTCTCAGATGGAGCTTTTCCGACTCCTTTTTGATGGTTTTTTCCGTACTGAATTCTTTCTGAAGAAGGTCATATTCCTCAGGCGTTACCTTGGAATTTGGATCCGGATTAAGGGTATAGCCTTTCTTCTTCAGAAATTCCACCATAGTGGAAATTCCGACGTTCAACTCACGGGCCAGCTTACTTAATCGTACCGTTTTGGTTTCTGACATAGGCCGAAAATAATCTCAATTTTAAAGTTCCTGCAATGTTAACAAGATTTACTGAGCTCTGTGTTGTGTGAAACGCAATTTTATTCAAATTCTGCCTTCAGTATTTTTCGTACTTCGCGAACCGTCTCTTCTTCAAGGTCGGTTCGTTTGACAAGGTCTTCCACCGAAAGGCTGAGCACACTCTTTGCCGTATCACAGCCAATGGCTTTCAGTTCATCAATAATCCAGCTGTCAATTTCATCAGCAAATTCATCGAGGTTCACATCTTCATCTTCTTCCGTTCCGGCTTCACGGTAAACATCGATTTCATACCCGGTAAGCTGGCTGGCCAGTTTGATGTTCAATCCTCCCTTGCCGATGGCAAGGCTGACCTCTTTTGGCTCGAGGTACACCTCCGCACGCTTGTTCTCCTGGTCGAGCTTGATTGATTTGATCTTGGCAGGGCTCAGGGCGCGCTGAATGAACAACTGCTGATTGGTGGTATAATTAATTACATCGATGTTTTCGTTCCGCAATTCCCGCACAATGCCATGAATGCGCGAACCTTTCATTCCCACGCACGCACCAACCGGATCAATCCGTTCATCGTACGACTCCACAGCAACTTTGGCTCGTTCACCCGGAACCCTGACAATCTTCTTGATGGTAATCAAACCGTCAAAAATCTCAGGAACTTCCTGTTCAAAAAGCCTTTCAAGAAATACCGGCGAGGTACGGCTCAGGATCACCATCGGATTGTTGTTCTTCATCTCAACCTTTATGACAACTGCCCTGATGGTATCCCCTTTCCGGAAGTGGTCGGAAGGAATCTGCTCACTGCGCGGAAGAATCAGTTCATTTCCTTCATCATCAAGCACAAGTATTTCCTTTTTCCAGACCTGGTAAACTTCACCGGTAACAATATCTCCGATCCGGTCACGGTACTTATTGAAAATATTGCTCTTTTCCAGATCCATAATCCGGGCACTGAGGTTCTGACGAAGAGAAAGGACTGCCCTCCGGCCAAAATCACTCATCTTGACTTCCTGGCTGATGTCTTCTCCCAGTTCAATGTCGTCAACAATTTTTCTTGCTTCACTGAGCGGTATCTCGGTAACCGGATCGGAAAATTCAGCATCATCAACAACACGACGGTTGTGAAGAATCTGAAAGTCGCCCTTGTCGATGTTGATGATAATATCGAAATTATCGGCTGTACCGTATTTTTTCTCGAGCATTGACCGGAATACATCTTCCAGAACACTCATCATGGTAACCCGGTCAATGTTCTTAAGCTCCTTAAATTCCGAAAATGTTTCCAGCAGATTCAGATTTTCCATATAGCAATATTGTCGTTTTATTTAAATGAAATAATAACTTTCCCCTGTTTGATATTTTCCCATGCAACGGGAACAGTACCTGATCCTTCTCCTTCCTTTTTTTTCTTTCTCCCGGCCGGAATATCTTCCTGCAAAACAATCCCTTCCTCAGTAACTTCCAGCAGAGTGCCGGTAATCCGTTTTCCGTTATTCAGTTCCATCTGCATCTTCCTTCCACGATGCTTTCCATATTGCTCCCTGAGTTTCAGGGGCTGATCAGCTCCCGGCGAACTTACCTCCAGATGAAAATCCTCTGATTCCCTGTCCAGATGTTCCTCCAGATAACGGTTAACCAGGGCACAATCGTCAACGGTAACTCCTTTAACACTGTCAATAATAACAGTAATCCTGTTCTGCTGGGTAACATGTACATCCACCAGCAGAAGCTGATTGTCCCTGATAACAGGCTCCAGAATCTCTTTCAGGTATGTTTCCTGAATCATAAACTAATAATAAAATAGGGGACTCAGGTCCCCTTTCACAATTCGTCCGTTTCAAATCCGGCGCAAATATACAAAAAAATAATTATTTCCGCATATCAAAACGGAAGGTCGTCATCCTTTGGTGAAAGATCGATCGGTTCCAAGGGAGGCAGACTTTCCGGAGTTCCTGACTGTGTAGCCGCCGGTTCAACCCTATACGCTCTGGCATCGGTATACCAGCGGCCATTGTATTCGCGCGATTCCAGGCTGAACTGCACTTTGATCATACTTCCCGGAGTAAGGTTCTTTAAATCATTAACTTTCTCGCCCCAGAGAGAAAAGCAAACCTTTTTCGGAAACTGATCTGCTGTTTCAATCACAAATTCCTGCTTTTGCCAGGGTCCGTTTTTGCCCTGCCCCGTTTGCACCTGTAACAACTGCAAAAGTTTACCCGTAAGTTCCATTTCAATTTTTTCTGCAAAGTAATGATTATTTTTTTAAACCAGGATAATGCATTAGGAGCGAAGCGAACTAATGCATTGTGCGATGGCCTTGTGCGCAGGCATCCTGGTTAACCCCGCTGGAACGAAGTGGAAGCGGCCCGCAGGGAACATTGCGCACTTTTTCTGCGCAATGTGGGTTAAACCAGGATAATGCATTAGGAGCGAAGCGAACTAATGCATTGTGCGATGGCCTTGTGCGCAGGCATCCTGGTTAACCCCGCTGGAACGTAGTGGAAGCGGCCCGCAGGGAACATTGCGCACTTTTTCTGCGCAATGTGGGTTAAACCAGGATTGCGCATCAGGAGAGTAAGCGAACTGATGCGCAGTGGGCTGTCTTTGTGCGCAGGCATCCTGGTTAACCCCGCTGGAACGAAGTGAAAGCGGCCGGTTAAACCAGGATTATGCATCAGGAGCGAAGCGAACTAATGCATTGTGCGATGGCCTTGTGCGCAGGCATCCTGGTTAACCCCGCTGTAACGTAGTGGAAGCGGCCCGCAGGGAACATTGCGCACTTTTTCTGCGCAATGTGGGTTAAACCAGGATTGCGCATCAGGAGAGTAAGCGAACTGATGCGCAGTGGGCTGGCCTTGTGCGCAGGCATCCTGGTTAACCCCGCTGGAACGAAGTGTAAGCGGCCGGTTAAGCCCGGATTGCGCATCAGGAGCGAAAGTGAACTGATGCGCAGTGTGTTGGCTTTGTGGGATGGCATCCGGGCAAATCCCGCTGTAACGAAGTGGAAGCGGCCCGCAGGGAACATTGCGCACTTTTTCTGCGCAATGTGGGTTAAGCCCGGATTGCGCATCAGGAGTGTAAGCGAACTGATGCGCAGTGCGCTGGCCTTGCGCGAAAGCATCCGGGCAAATCCCGCTGGAACGAAGTGGAAGCGGCCGGTTAAGCCCGGATTGCGCATCAGGAGTGTAAGCGAACTGATGCGCAGTGTGTTTGCCTTGCGCGAAAGCATCCGGGCAAATCCCGCTGAAACGAAGTGAAAGCGGCCGGTTAAGCCAGGATTGCGCATCAGGAGTGTAAGCGAACTGATGCGCAGTGCGCAGGCCTTGTGCGCAGGCATCCTGGTTAACCCCGCTGGAACGAAGTGGAAGCGGCCCAAAGGAGTTAAAGCATTCCTTTCCTTGCTACTTACCTTTATAGAACCTATATTTGTAAAAGAATTACTGCCCTGACGATGAAAAAGTATTTCAGGCACGAAGCAGCAAAACAGGTTGCTGCCCTCCTGCGGTATGAGTCGTATATCGTTACACTTGCCCTGCTGGGCCTGCTGATTAATACACTTGACAGCAACTATGGAAGTTATGTCATCACTTTCGCGCTGAGTACGCTGATTGTTTTATACCTTTTCAAAGCATATGTAACTCCTGACGATAAAAAAGCTACGGCCTGGGAACATTTTATTGCTAAACTTACCATGCTTTCATCGTCGGTTGTTGTTGCCGGTATTATTTTTCTGCTGTTCCGGTGGCCAGGCGATATACCCATGCTCCTTACCGGAGGCTCTGCTCTCTTTCTTGCCCTTCCTTTTCAGGTTCATTATATAACCAGCCGTCCCGATACAAAAGTTACAGAAGGATCAATGATTCTCCGTACGGTGGTTCTTCTCTCAGTGCTGATTCTTCTTTTTTTCTGGTCGAACGGAATCATCGGAAAATAATTCTTTTTCTTCATCTGTTCGAAGATGGGATTTCTGTTCACAAACTTTTATCTGCCCACCAATGCAATCAATCTCCTTCATCCGAGGGCAATCCTGAAAACCGGAAATACTGGATTGATCGGGATGGAGGCTTGATCCTGGAAAACCGCAAGGCAGGCATCGGGAAAATGTGAAGGTACTCTGAAAAAGAAATTATTTTTGGGCCATGGAACACAATGAACATCATTTGCTCAGGAAAGCTCTTGCGGGAGAATTTTTAAGCGCCGAAGAAGGGGAAGTTCTGTTCAACGAAGAGCCTCTTGATCGGCTTATGGCGGCGGCGCACAGCATACGGCAGAAACTGGTCCCCGGAAACGAAGTGGGCTGGATCATTGACAGGAATATCAATATCACCAATGTTTGTATTTCAGGATGCCGGTTCTGTAATTTCAGCAGAAAACCGGGCGATCCCGGCACGTATATTACTACACCGGAAGAATACGATGCAAAAATAGCGGAACTTTTTGCTATGGGTGGTAGGCAGATCCTTCTTCAGGGAGGCATGCATCCCGAACTGGGTCTCGATTTCTATACCACTTTGTTCAAACGGCTAAAGGACAAATGGCCGGAATTGAAACTTCATGCTCTGGGCCCTCCTGAAATTGTGCATCTCTCCCGAATGGAGGGCCTGAGTTACCGCGAAGTGCTCGAAGAACTTGTCAGGGCTGGCCTCGACAGCCTTCCCGGTGCCGGTGCGGAAATTCTTTCCGACCGCGTGCGGAAACTGGTATCCCCCGGCAAATGCTCAACGCAGGAATGGCTCGACGTAATGATCGAAGCACACCGGCTCAACCTGCCCACTTCGGCTACCATGATGTTTGGTCATGCCGAAACGCTCAGAGAACGCATGGAACACCTGGTGAGACTCCGCGAAGTTCAGGCCGCCAAACCAAACCACGCCTGGGGTTTTATAACCTTTGTCCCATGGACTTTCCAGGACGAAGGAACCTGTCTCAAAGAAAAAATGGGAATCACTTGCAATGTTACTGCATCAGAATACATAAAAATGCTGGCCATCAGCAGGCTGATGCTTCCGAATATCCGCCATATTCAGGCCAGCTGGCTGACGGTAGGACCAGATACTGCCCAGATATGCCTGTATGCGGGAGCCGATGACCTGGGTTCGGTAATGATAGAAGAAAATGTCGTTTCTTCAGCGGGAGCAAATTATCGGCTCTCTCCGGAAGACCTCAAAAAACTTATCATTTCCGCTGGCTTTGTACCAAGATACAGAAATCAGAAATACGAAACAATTGAAAAGGCTGTTTGAACTATTCAGGAAAACTAATGGTATACGCAATGGCTTCGAGCTGGAAAAGCCAGTTTCTTTTCTGCTGGTTGGGAGCAAATACAAATCCGTCCACTGTCACAATACGCTTCCTGACATGATCAATGGTGGTGACATTAATAAAGGGGCCTCCCATAAATCCTTTTTCGACTGTCCACAGCCCTGAGAGCTGGTAAAATATTTGATTTCCGAGCCTGTTCACATCAAACAGAGGTTCAAAAATCTTTTCTGTAGTCATATAGGAACCGGGATCTTTGCCCGGCACATTCCGTCGGAGAATTTCATTTCGTTTGGCCAGTAAAGCCTGTTTTGTGAGCTGAAGGGTATCCTTATATGGATAGGTCCAGATGAGTAAACCAAGAATATTGTCTCCCCTCATCTGCTCAATCCATACAAAATTGCCTGTATCAACCTGTATGGCAAAGCCCTGGGGTATAGACAAAGAAAGGGAATGATTTTTCAGCAACTTATCATGAATGTTTTTGTCATAGTATTTCTTGTTCAGCTCGACAGTGCGCAGTCGTTCGGTATTGAGGATTGTACCCACAATCTGCTGACTGTTCTGAACGAGCAGATCAATGACAGCTGCCTGATTGGGCCCCTGCAGTTCGTATATAATCTGGGTTTTGGCCGACACATCCCGGCTTAGTAACAGCCTGGCTTTATCGTACTGGTTTCCAATACTGATAATTAGCACATTGCGGTAGGTTTGAAAGATCCCTTTGAATCCGTCAGGCTGAACATGCCGGAGCGTCAGAATAGGCTCTCTTTGAGGAAAATACGGAATGGGATAAGCCAGAAGGGAACGCATGGTATCTCCAAGAACTCCCTCCCACTGATATTTGGGCATTACTACAAGAACATCATAGGCAGTCCCCGCAACGGGAGGCAACATTGGACGCTGGTTTTCCTTACAGCCGGCTAACAGAAGCAGAAAAACCGGAATCTGGCTCAAAATCAATAAAGTTCGCTTCATGACGCATGATTTAAATCTTCGATAAAAGTACAACATATTGACGAAACACCCATGAATTACAGACACAAAAACCTATGAACAAAATTCAAACCATGGGGGTTCCCCCGCTTTGGCGGGGCAGGCTATCCGGCCCTTAAAAATCAATTTTGTTCGGAGGAAACTCTGTCGAATAGCTTATAATATCGCCCTTCGGGGCTCCGGAAATTATTCTGTGACTTTATTCTACTACAATAATGCTGCCCTTTCAGGGCTCTTGTTTTTTTATGCAATTCGGTTCTGAAAAATTTTCTATGCATTCCGGCATTCACAACAGCCCGGGCTACTTATTTTGCCATGTCAGCGCACATGAGGTTCCTGTTCATAAGAAAATTTTCTTCTGGGAAATGGTAGTAAGCTTTTGTTTGCGTTTTCCGAGTTCCGAATACAGGCAGAATATTACGCATAGCGACCTGTGCGCGGTTTACGGTAAAATTCCCTAACAGAAAATCTTACGGTTGGCGTTTACAGGCAACCGTTAGATTTTCTTATACTTGAGGTACTTTTTGGGTAGCTGACAGAAAATAAAAAACCCCCCAATGCCTGGATAAAAGCGTTGGCAGGGTAATGCATCTTTATATGAGCGTATCAGGACTTTTCTATGGGTTTCTTTTCAGAATCAGAACTTTCTTCCTCCAGTCTCGAGGCTTTTTTAAATTCCCTGATTCCTTCGCCTAAACCCTTCATGAGCTCAGGAATTTTGCGACCTCCAAAGAGAAGCAGGATGATGGCAACAATGAGAATCACCTGTCCTGGCCCAATCACGCCCAGCAAAATAAAAGGATTCATAATCTTCATTTTTAAAACATCGTACAAAGATACAAAATATATTTCGATTTTTAATGATTAATGATGGCTCATGCCGGTGTAAATTCCTGAAATCATTTCTTTTACCGGAAAAGCTTGATAATATCATTGAGGTTGGCATAGAGAATAAGTGCCAGAAGAAGGCTCATCCCAACAATCTGGGCATACTCGAGGAATTTGTCCCCCGGCTTCCTCCCCGTCACGATTTCATAAAGGAGGAACAAAACATGCCCTCCGTCAAGTGCCGGAATGGGAAGAATGTTCATGATAGCCAGAATAATGGAAAGGAAGGCTGTCATCGACCAGAATGCCTGCCAGTCCCACTGGCCGGGAAAGATGCTCCCGATGGTTATGAATCCGCCTAACGATTCGTACCCTTTGGTTTTGCGTGAAAAAATCAATTTAAACTGACGGATGTAATCAATACTGGTCTGATACCCCTTTTGTATACCGGCCGGAATAGCGGCAAAAAATCCGTACCGCAGATGTTTGATCTGGAAAAAGCGGCTGAGATCTCCGACGGGATAAATACCCAGCAGGCCGGTTTCAGGCACCCTGAGACGTATATCAACAGGATTCCCTTTGCGGATAACAGTGACCGTAACACTGTCGCCTTTATGCCTGGAAAATGCCGACCGGAATTCGTCAAAAAAGACATAGGGCTCTCCATTAATGGCCACCAGACTGTCCTCTTTCTGAAATCCAGCCTCACGGGCAATTGAGTTTTTGGTAAAATCGCCCACTACAAAAGGTATGCGAACATCCACAAAACGCGGCTTCTTCAGGAGAACTGACACCAGGGTATCCGGAACGGAAATCGTCAGCATCTGGCTGTCGCGCCTAACCTGAATCGTTCTGGCATCCTCCAGGGCAATCATCTTGATAATGTCGTGAAAGTCCTCAACCGGTTTATTGTCGATGGCAACAATATGATCGCCGTTCTGCAGGCCAATCTGCAAGGCCAGCGAATCGGCCATAATGCCATACCGTGCATTTTGGGCCGGCAGGTAATCTTCGCCCCATACGAACAAAACACTTATGTAGATAATAAACGCCAGCAGAAAATTCACCAGCACCCCTCCCAGCATAATGAACAATCGTTGCCAGGCAGGTTTGGAACGAAATTCCCAGGGCTGCGGAGGTTGTTTGAGCTGCTCTTTGTCAAGCGATTCATCAATCATTCCCGCTATTTTAACATAACCACCCAGCGGTAACCAGCCAATCCCGTACTCCGTCTCTCCCCTTTTCACCTTGAACAGGCTAAACCACGGATTAAAAAACAAGTAGAATTTTTCAACCCTGGTCTTGAATAATCTGGCAAAAACAAAATGCCCTGTTTCATGCAAAATAACAAGAATCGAAATGGAAAGCAGAAATTGAATAATCCTTATCAGAATTTCCATGTAACAATGTTTAAATTAATATTCGTGCAATTTCCCGTGCCAGCCTGTCGGTACGATGATAATCGTTAAGATCAGGAACAGCAATATATTCAGATTTTTCCAATGTACGGCTGATAATCTCAGGAATTTTTGTAAAAGCAATTTTCCCTTCAATAAATGCCCCAACAGCAACCTCGTTGGCTGCATTCATTATGCAGGGCATGTTCCCTCCTGCCCTCATGCAATCGAAAGCAATCTGCAAGCAGGGAAATTTCTGCACATCAGGGGGTTCGAACTGAAGATTCATGGCCTTTCTGAAGTCCAGCCTGGGAAAATCGGATGGTATGCGCAAAGGATATCCCAGAGCAAACAAAATGGGCAAGCGCATATCCGGCAAACCCATCTGGGCTTTAATGGAACCATCACGAAACTGCACCATGGAGTGGATGATGCTTTGCGGGTGAATCACCACTTCAATCTGATCGGGAGACAATCCGAAGAGCCACCGGGCTTCAATAATTTCCAGCCCCTTGTTCATCAGCGAGGCAGAATCGATGGTAATCTTGGAACCCATACACCAGTTGGGATGCCGCAGTGCATCTTCCAGCGTTACTTCATGCAGTTTGTCAGCAGGCAGGTTCCGGAAGGGGCCTCCTGAAGCTGTCAGAATGATTTTTTCTGCTTTATTTTCTTCTTCTCCGATGAGACACTGAAATATGGCCGAATGTTCCGAATCAACCGGCAGAATGGAAACATTTTTCCTGCGGGCGAGCCGGGTGACCAGTTCTCCGGCTATTACCATTGTTTCCTTGTTGGCAAGGGCAATGTTCTTCCCTGCTTCAATAGCACCAATCGTGGGCTCAAGACCGGCATAACCAACCAGAGCAGAAAGCACAACCTCTGTTCCGGGCAGTTTCACCGCTTCGTTTAGCCCTTCCCGCCCTGACAGCACTCTGATCCGGTAACCTTTCAAAGCATCCCTTACCTGAGGGTATTTTTCCTGATTGCCAACCACCACCACTTCGGGCAGGAATTCAACAGCCTGCTGAATGAGAAGATCCGTACGGTTGTTTGTAGAAAGAACATCCACCCTGAAACGTTCCGGATTGGCTCTGATCACTTCCAGAGCCTGCGTTCCGATGGAACCGGTCGAACCAAGTATCGCTATGCGTTTCACAGAAATCAGAACAGTATATAATCTTCCGGATTGACCGGAATGCCGTTATGCCAGAGTTCAAAATGCAGATGCGGCCCCGAGGTATACTCTCCGGAATTGCCCACAATAGCGATTACCTCGCCTGCCTTTACCATGTTGCCGGTCTGTTTGAGAAGCTCGGCATTGTGCTTGTAAACGGAAATAAGATTATTCGGATGCTGAATGACAAGCAGATAGCCGGTTTCGATGGTCCAGGCCGAAAGAAGTACCGTCCCGCTCATTACCGACTTGATGCCTTCGCCGGGCTGGCATACAATATCGGTACCATAATGTCCGGTTTGCGGATCAAATGAATTGGTTACAATACCCCGGACAGGGGGAAAAAACAACTGGCTTGCAAAGTTTGTATATGCCACAGGAGAAGACGTTTCCTGACGCGGAATTACACTGAACTTGTCTTCCTCTTCCACCGACTGCCGGAGCATACTATCCTCAGGTGACCGATGAAAGGCAGCAGGAGTAACAGGTTCGACTGCCTGCTGGGATGTATCAGAAGAAGAAGGGGGTTTCCCTGACAGGATGTCACTAATAATCTGCAATTTCTGATCACGCAGGGCTATCTGGTATGAAAGGGAATCAAGCTGTTCGGCCGCCTTTAACGCCCTGAGCCGCATCTCTTCCGTAGGGTAACCCGGAATCAGCTCTCTTACCGAAGTGTAAGCAATGAGTACATAAAAAAGCACAATCATTGCTACAAACGAAGTACCTAAAATCGCAAGCAGGTTCAGCGGAGTAAGCTTTATAAACCATACTTCACTGAAGGTGTCGTCGTTGTAAATAATGAGCCTGTACTTGTTTCTGAGCTTTGTCAGAAAACCATTGCGTTTTTCCTTTGCCATACGAACTGTGTCAGTTAAATTATTCCTGTCCGTCTGTGACCTTCACATCAACCTGTTTGCTTTGCCACAAACCATGTTTTGTACAATTGGCCAGGGCGGTCAGATTCATACTTACAGAGGGAACAAGATAAAAATCGACCTCAACCTGACCTGGTTTCCCTCCCAGCATACCTGGGGTAAAATGGACCTGGGCCAGAAAGGTCTCCCTGTTCCAAAGCTGAATAAAGCTGATATAATGATCCCCTTCATCCGGGTGCTGGTACTCATCCCCAATCACCACTTTTACCCGGAACTTCTCCCCCCTTTTCGCCGTACTTTCACAGATTATTCTGGGAGAATGCCGGTCAAAATAATCCCTGCGCACTTCCTTTTCATCGGCAGGTATATCAGTTGCTTCAAAGATACGAGGCATAGAGCTCTTTTTTAGGGCATCAAAATTACGATATTATTTCGACAAGCTCAATAACCCTATTTCGACAAGCTCAATAACCCTGCTTCGACTAGCTCAGCAACCTTGCTTCGGCTTGCTCAGCAACCTTATTGCGACAAGCTCAATATCAATTTCCACAAGCTCAATATCATTGCAATGAACCCGAAAAGTATGTTTGCAGAATTGAATAAAATCTTTTACATTTGCACCTGCTTAAAAGAAATGAAAAAATCTGTTTAAGCTTAATACTGCGGGGTGGAGCAGTGGTAGCTCGTTGGGCTCATAACCCAAAGGCCGTTGGTTCGAATCCAACCCCCGCTACAACCGGTAAAGCCAGTGACGAAAGTCTCTGGCTTTTTTCTTTCTGAGAGCTGCCAGATCCCATCTGAGCAGATCGAAGAAAGAAAAAAGACAAAGGGATGCGAAGCAGACCTGGCTTTACCGGTGGTAAGCATCCCCAAAAACGGATCATGCTCAGCATAATCCAACCCCCGCTACAACCGGTAAAGCCAGTGACGAAAGTCTCTGGCTTTTTTCTTTCTGAGAGCTGCCAGATCCCATCTGAGCAGATCGAAGAAAGAAAAAAGACAAAGGGATGCGAAGCAGACCTGGCTTTACCGGTGGTAAGCATCCCCAAAAACGGATCATGCTCAGCATAATCCAACCCCCGCTACAACCGGTAAAGCCAGTGACGAGAGTCTCTGGCTTTTTTCTTTCTGAGAGCTGCCAGATCCCATCTGAGCAGATCGAAGTCTCTGGCTTTTTTCTTTCTGAGAGCTGCCAGATCCCATCTGAGCAGATCGAAGAAAGAAAAAAGACAAAGGGATGCGAAGCAGACCTGGCTTTACCGGTGGTAAGCATCCCCAAAAACGGACCTTCTCATTCGCGATGTGGTGTAAATTGTAACCAGTCCACTTCAAACAGGTTTTCTCCTTTTCCGTAGAATCTCAGCCATACCGCATGGACACCTTCTGTTGCCCTGACAGGAGCTGCAACAACTGTCCAACCTCCTGTATAGGCAGGAACTTCTGCCTGTGCCACAGACCTTCCCCACGGCTGATCCACTGCCACATCGATAATGCCTCCCGAACCGACAGACCGGACCCTGAAGAGCACGGAATCAACTCCTTTTCCAAAATCAATATATTTATATGCGGCTTTATCGTCATTCCTGATTCCTGCAAGAACCTCATTGGAAGGACTCTCCATAACAATACGGGTATTCCCGAAAAGAAGACAGGCTCTTTCCGCATCAATCAGTCTTTTTGCCGGCAGAGGCGGGCCGGCGCCCTGGGAAGTCATCTCCACCTCATTGATGGTACCGTCATCATTAAAGGTAATCGGCTCAACGCATGCCTTCCGCATGGTATTGGAGGCATGGGTTGACCGGTGATAAAAAACATACCATTTGCCGTTGAATTGAACAATGCTGCCGTGGTTGTTCCATACAGCAGGATCACAGTGGTCATTGTCGATGATGACCCCTCCGTAATGGTATGGGCCCCATACATTTGAGGCCATGGCATACCCTAGGCAGGTGGGACGATTTGCCCTGCCCATGTGTGCATAGATAAAGTAATATATGCCGTTACGCTTAATAAGGTACCCCCCTTCGTGAAAAAAATGTTCCTTTTCTGTCACAATTCCATCCCTGATGGTAGTTTCATCAATTTCGTCCATGCCGGGTTTCAGTTTCGCCATTTTGGCCGAAAACTGACCCCAGACATAATAAGCCTGCCCGTCATCATCAATAAATACAGCAGGATCAATCTCCCGCAGAACAGAAGCATTCATTACCCTGCCCTTTCGGAAAGGTCCGAGAGGAGAAAGGGAAGTAGCTACACCTTCTGTGTTTTCAAATGAAGCAAGGCAGTAATACAGGTAATACACCCCATCTTTATAAGCGCAGTCAGGTGCATACAAAAGGGCATCGCTGTAAGGAATTTCATCTCCTGAACCCTTTGAAGCAAACACATTCTCGGCAATTTGCCAGCTTCTTAAGTCTTCCGACCAGAGAACATCATGCCTCCATGAGCAATAATAGAAAGGGCTTTCATCCCGGGAACCATAAACATAGATTCTGCCGTCAGACCACACCTTGGCTGATGGATCGGCAATATACACTCCGGGGGGAACAATGGGATTCTGGGAAAAAACGCCCTGGTTCAATGAAATCTGAATCAACAACTGAAAAACAAAAAGACCGGTAAAATACCGCGATAGGATAGTTTTTGCATGCATGGAAGAAACCTGTTTATTGCCCGAAGATCGTAATTAAAAGCATCATGGCAAAATATACCATACCGAACACTGTCCGTCATTTCGCGCTGGCCAATACCCTTTTCTGATTCTATGGCATCAGACGCTAAGACCCCACCTCTACGTATTTCAGCTTATAGGTAATGTACGTATCACTTTACGTAATTTCCTGTATTGACAGCATGGAATAACAGGAATATATTTGCCGGAACTCCAGTTGCCGTAAAACCCTTCGGCAAAAGCAACCTGAAACAGAACCATATGCCTCCATTACGCGACCATCCGGCAAAAAGCATACTGAAAGCTATCAGCTGGCGTATCATCGGGACGATTGACACAATGATCATATCCTATCTTCTCACAGGCAGGCTGGTAATTGCATTGTCCATAGGATCAATAGAAGTTTTCACTAAAATGATTCTCTATTATTTCCATGAACGTGCCTGGGAATACTTTCCGCAACAAAAATTGCGTTTCCCTTTTCTTTTTTCTGGATTTTTCAGATTCATTCAAAGAGCAAAATCATGATACAGGAAAACATCGGGGGCGAAAGACTCACCGACATTCTCTCGGAACAATATAAAAATGCTCAGCCGGAAACCGTTCTGAAAGAACTGACAGAACGCTATCCCGGTCAGGTGGTATTTTCCACAAGTTTCGGGCTGGAAGACCAGGTGATTACCGATATGATATCGGCTTCCGGACTTGCGGTAAAAGTTTTTACCATTGATACCGGCCGGTTATTTCCTGAAACATATAAAACCTGGCAGCGGACTCTTGAGAAATATACTGTGTCAATAAAGGTGTATTATCCCGAACAAAACCTGCTGGAACAGATGCTGAGCCGGAAAGGGCCATTCAGTTTTTACGAGTCAAAAGAAAACCGGATCGAATGTTGCCATATCAGAAAGGTTCTTCCTTTACAGCGGGCACTACTGGGGGAGAAAATCTGGGTTACCGGTTTGCGGGCAGAACAATCGGAAAGCCGCAAAGGTCAGGCTCTGTTTCAATGGGATAGCGGACATCAGATAATAAAATACAATCCTTTGTTCACCTGGTCAACAGAAGATGTGCGCAGGTATATCATCTCCCGGAATGTTCCCTATAACTCCCTTCACGACAAAGGATTTCCCAGTATAGGTTGTCAACCCTGCACACGAGCCATCAGGGAAGGGGAGGATTTCCGGGCAGGACGCTGGTGGTGGGAAAGCAATTCTTCAAAAGAATGCGGACTCCATACAGTCTCTGCATGAGTTTCAGAAGGAATAACATGTTAACCTGAAAAAGAATATGAATAAAAGGGACCAAATGGAAATAGCAGTACCGACCGGCCATCTGGCCGAACTGGAAGATGAAGCCATCTATGTACTGAGGGAGGTTGCCGCGCAATTTGAGCGGGCTGTTATTCTTTTCTCCGGCGGAAAAGACAGTATTGTTCTTGTGCATCTGGCGATGAAGGCTTTTTACCCTGCCCTGCCTCCGTTTTCCATGCTGCATATTGATACCGGTCATAATTTTCAGGAAACGTTAGAATTCCGTGACGCACTGGCCCGAAAAACCGGTTTGCCTTTGTTCGTAAGATATGTTGAAGACAGCATCAGACAGGGAAAGGTAAAAGACGAAACCGGCTACAATGCCAGCCGGAATGTACTGCAAACAGTCACTCTTCTTGACGCAATTGAAGAGCTGCACATAGATGCCGCCATTGGTGGAGGCAGGCGGGATGAAGAAAAGGCCCGTGCCAAAGAACGTTTTTTCTCCCACCGGAATGAATTCGGACAATGGGATCCCCGGAACCAGAGGCCGGAGCTCTGGAATATTTTTAACGGCCGGAAAAACCCCGGTGAACATTTTCGCGTTTTTCCCATCAGCAACTGGACAGAACTGGATGTGTGGCTCTATATCATGAAGGAAGAAATTCCCGTTCCTTCGCTTTATTTTACGCATCGCCGGGAAGTATTTTTCCGTGACGGAATCTGGCTGGCCAATGCTCCCTTTATGACCCGTAAAAGCTCTGAAACCATTGAGATACGTGATGTCAGATGCCGCACCATCGGCGATATTACCTGCACGGGATTAACCCTTTCCAGGGCTTCTACCGTCGAAGAAATTGTGCAGGAAATAGCTGCATCGCGTGTTACCGAGCGCGGTGGCAGATACGACGACAAACGGTCGGAAGCCGCCATGGAAGATAGAAAAAGGGAAGGCTATTTTTAAATAACCTGTCCCGAATGTTTGTTCCCTTAATTCCCAGTAGAACCTATAGTTTAAAAACTCCCAACCATTCCGAAAATGAACAGTATGAACCAATATCATCCTTCCCCAATGCCCTTGTTAAGGTTTACCACGGCAGGCAGTGTAGATGACGGAAAAAGCACCCTCATCGGACGACTTCTTTTTGACAGCAAGTCCATCTTTGAAGATCAACTCGATGCGATCGCCCTGGCCAGTAAACGGCGCGGCGAAAGCCAGATCAACCTGAGCCTTCTTACTGACGGACTGCGGGCGGAAAGGGAACAGGGCATCACAATCGATGTGGCTTACCGGTATTTTTCCACTCCCCGCAGAAAATTCATTATTGCCGATACCCCGGGGCACTTTCAGTACACCCGCAACATGGTAACAGGAGCTTCAACGGCTCACCTCGCCCTGATCCTGGTTGATGCCCGGAACGGCATCGTCGAACAAACCATCCGCCATACCTTCATCGCATCCCTTCTTGGCATACAACACGTCCTTGTTTGCATCAATAAAATGGATCTGGTCAATTACGAAGAAGGCGTTTACCTGAAAATCCTGTCTGCATTCCAGAAAATTATCAGGCGGCTGGGATTAAAAGATGTGCAGTTTATTCCCATAAGCGCCCTGCAGGGCGATAATATCGTGGAGAAATCATCCAACATGCCATGGTATGCAGGAAAAACCCTGCTGGAAGTTCTGGAAGAAACTCCGGCTGAAAATACAGGTTCAGAAAGAGGACGCTTTCCTGTACAATATGTTATACGCCCTGATCAGCAAAAATTCCCCGATTTCCGCGGCTATGCAGGTCGTGTTTCGGGTGGCAGGTTCTATAAAAACCAAAAAGTGACCGTTTTACCTTCCGGCATGAAAGCAACCATTCTGACTGTCAGAAAAGGAACCCATGAAATGGAAACTGCTTTCAACGGCAGTTCTGTCATCATCAGCCTTGATAAGGATATTGACATCGGAAGAGGCAGTCTTATTGTGCCCGAACAGGATCTGCCACACAACAGTTCCTCCCTTCAGGCAATGATCTCCTGGTTCAGCGAGGCACCAATGAATCCGAATGCCCGGTATTTGCTGATGCATGTTACCGGTACATACAAATGCCGCATCGAAGAAATTCTTTCCGTAACGGACATGAATACTCTTGATGAAAAGCAAGGCCGCCCTCTCGAAATGAATGATATCGGCAAAGTTCAGTTAAAGCTGGCTAAACCATTGTTTTTTGACCCGTACAAGGAAAACCGTACTACCGGAAGTTTTATCCTTATCGACGAGGTTACCAATGCAACCGTTGCTGCCGGTATGATTGAAGGCTGACTTCACCGGCAAAATCCATCAGGAGATTCACACCGAAACGATAAAAATCATACATTTATCGTCCGGAATAAAATCGAATTGTATGAAGAAGATTTCGGTGATGTTGATTGCGTGGATTTTCTGTGCATTTGCCCTATCGGGCCAGCCTGCCCAGCCTTATAGTTTTCCTTCGGTTCCCGGTTACCATACCCTGTTGTGTGATTTCCATATCCACACAGTTTTTTCTGACGGACTTGTTTGGCCAACCATCCGGGTTGATGAGGCTCTTCGCGAAGGGCTTGATGCCATAGCCATTACGGATCATCTGGAATACACTCCCCACGACAGGGACATTCCGGCCGTTGATTTTAACCGTTCATACGAAATAGCAGCCGAATACGGATCCGAAAAAGGCCTTATTGTTATTCATGGTTCTGAAATTACACGCGATATGCCTCCCGGCCATCTGAATGCCCTTTTTCTTTCCAACAGCAACGCCCTGAAAAAAGATGATCCGCTGGAGGCAATCCGCGAAGCAAAAAAGCAGGGGGCATGGATTTTCTGGAACCATCCCATGTGGACTGCCCAGAAACCGGACGGCATGGCTGAACTGACACCTCTTCATAAACAGCTTCTGAAAGAAAATCTGTTTGACGGGATTGAAGTTGTAAATGATTACAATTTCTCCGACGAAGCCTTTGAAATTGCCCTGAAAAACAATCTCACCATTCTGGCCAATTCCGATATTCACGGGATGATTGAATGGAGCTTCCCGGAGCCCCAAACAGGCCACCGGCCCATTACTCTTGTTTTTGCCCGTGAAAAGTCGGCAGATGCCATCAGAGAAGCTCTGGAAAACCATCGTACCGTCATATGGCATGCCCAGCTTCTCGCCGGTGCTCAGGAATTCCTTGAACCCCTGATCAAAGCCTCTCTTGTTGTCGAATCGGCAGTATATGAGCCAGAGACCTCCGTTGTTTCCGTAACATTGAGCAATAAAAGCAGCCAGGATTTGTTCATCGAAAACATCGGCAGGTTTACCCTGCATAACACAGGGCCCTTCTTTAAAATCAAAGCCGGTGAAAAATATGTTGTGGAAGTGAAGACCATTTCAAATCTCAGCCAGTTTGAGCTTCCTCTCAGGATATTGAACGCTTATATTGCTCCGGGGAAGAATCTCAGACTAAGTTATCTGATCAGCCCGGAAAAATAGTTTTACGTAATGATCCTTATCCGCGAAGCCACGGAAGCTGACAACGAAGCCCTGCAACAGCTGAACAGGGAAGCCCCTATGCGCGGAAACCTCACCATTCGCGTGGAAAGGATCCCTGATTTTTTTGCCATCAACCGGAGAATTGGCCCGTTTAAAACGATGGTAGCTGAAACCGGAGGACGAATTGCCGGTGTGCTCACCATAGCCAGGCATCCTGCCGTTCTGGAAGGTAAAGTTCAGGAGATCGGAGTAATTCGTGATATTAAAATTCACCCCGATTTTCGCGGGTCAACGGCCCTGTTCCGCCTGCTGTATACCTTTCTGCAGTATGCCCTCAACCAGAAATGGAATATCCTGTATGCCACAGCCCTGAAAGGAAATGCAAGGGTCATCAGCCTCATGGGAGGCAGGGCCGGCCTTCCCTCCCTGGTGCCGGCAGGACATTTTATTCAGTTTAATTTCTTTCCTAAAAGACGGTATAAAGGAACAACCCGCTATCAGATTATAACAGAAGAACCGTCTGACGATTTACTTGCTTTTTTCAACGCATGGTATAGCCGGTACAAGTTCGGTCCGGTTATTTCGGCCGAATCCCTGCACGACTCTGTTGTGCTCTCCGCATGGAAAAACAATGTGCGGCATGCCTCCATTGTTCTGCAGGATGTTTCCAATTTCCGGCAGAACGTGGTCGAAGACTGGTCATTTACTACCGGCCTGGTAATCCGCCTCTGGCAGTTTTTCCATATGTTCCTCCCTCTGCCCCTTCCTCCCCGGAAAGGAAAACCTTTACGGTGCTTGTATGTTCGTTATTTTGCGGCTACCGAAGGTACTGCCTGTGCTCTGGCATCCCTGATGACCAGAGCACGTAAAATGGCCTGGGATGGCAGGTACACCTTTTTGTCAGCAGGTCTACATTACCGCGATCCGTTGCTGAAAATTTTCAGAAAACACCCGTCAATTCCCGCCAGGCTATATGCTTTCATCCTGAGCCTGGAAGATAACAATGCATCCGCCAGGCGCATTTCCGGGGACATTCTTTTCAATGATTTTACCCTGATATAACCTGCATTGCGCTTTAATTGCGCAATGTGTCAAAGGAGCTGTTTTCATTTCGTTTCAGCGGGGTTAAACCGGATTCCTGCACGTAAGAGCCACCAACTCAGCATCAGGTCGCTTAAAATTCCTGATGCGTAATCCGTGATAAATCGTTTTAGGCCTTCAAACTGGCGACAAAAAGAAGTAGATCATACCATCCCTTCCAGCACAGTAACTTCTCCGGAAGCAACCCTCCCAAGGGCGTCCACTGCTTTCATAGAGTATTTGTGCGGTTCTCTGTCCTGAAGGGATTCTTCATAAATGAACGGATCATTCGTTATCTGCGGAGCAAAGGGTATTCCAGCAACTTTTTGCCCATCCCGCCAGAGTTCATACGAAGTGATGGGCGCATCACCGGCATAGGCTGTATGCCACTTCGCACGCACCAGCCTTTTCCCGTCCCTGTTTTCCTGTTCCACCGAGAAGGCTGAAGGCGGGGTAAGCCCGTTATATTCCATCTGAAAGTAATTGGTCTTCCCGTCTTTTACCCTGGCAGTCATTTTTTCAATTTCAATCCGGTCTGACTCTGACAATCCATCCGGAGCAATCTGGGCAGAAGCCATATTCTGCTCAATCTGGCATTCTTCGGGGTTGTTGCTGATTTGTCCTATTCCGATGATGGCAGTATGAACACCCGGTGTGGTAAGAGCGTATCGAATCAGCGATGTGGGGTTCAGATCCCGGTTGCGGGCAAACCGAACCACCTCATGCGGGCCTTGTGTCCAATGGGCAGGCTTGGTGTACATGGCTCCGTCGGCAAAAACCTTCATGGCAATGATTCCCATATTTTTTGCTCTTGCTACCGGTATAACATTGTATTGCATGTTGAACATCAGCTTGTCGTTGGGATTGATGGCTACCAGCATGGCATCCAGCAGATTCTCCCTGTCGCGCCGGATCATTTCCATCATCACCGCCGGATTATAATGCCCCGAGAAACCAATATGGCGGATCAGTTTTTCTTCTTTCGGATTGAGTCCTGTACGATTGGTTCCATCACGAAAGTCCCGCAAAACAGCCAGAGCACCAATGCGTTCAGCTTTCGGGTCAGGGTCATCATATCCCGTATACAAAGCATCTACTTCCTGAATGGAAGTTAAGCTGTGAATAAGAATCATATCCAGATAGGCATCGGGAGGGTAATACCCTTTCCCGTCACCGAAGATCTGAGTGAGCGACCGCCGGATATCATCTGCTGTATGAGAACCTGGTGTACCGTTTGTCCAGTTGCTTACCCCCTCAACATTGTCTTCTCCTTTTCCCCACCGCAGATGGGTTTTGGTAGTGAGGAAAATGGAACGGCGCGCCTTTTCGCTGTAATTGGAAAGACCCGGCACCAGCCCCAGAATGCGGAAGGCTTCTCCGTAATGTTCCTGACTGCGCGCATAAAGATTCGATGTGTCAAAGTAATTGACTCCTTTACGGTAAGCCTTTACAATGATTTCTGACGGAGTTATCCCTTCAGGAGTCCATTGAATGGAAGCCTGCCCTCCCAGACCCAACGTTGTGGCTTCAAAACCCGTCCGGCCTAACATGCGCTTCATCGGCTTTCCGGCTACCTCAGCCCGAAACCCGACAGCAGGAAGAATCATTACCGACGCAGCTCCTGCAGCAGTGGTGCGAAGAAACTGCCTTCGGGTAAACGAAGGATTGTCCGGTTTTTTCATTGGTTAAGAATTTGGTTGATGTTTGTTCTTAAAATTACAACAATTAAACGAATATTTTGTTGAATTACCATACCCTATTTTAACCCGCACACGGCATGAACATTCATTTTAAAATCATTTCTTATCTTCGAAAAAATTTTATTTATGTCATCCGACCCTCAAAAACCTCTCATTCTGATTGTCAGTGATTCTGCTGAACAAGCCGGCCGGCTAACAAAACTGCTGAAGGAACGATACAATACCGAAATGGCTCTCTCCCGCGAAGAAGCTCTTCAGAAAATCAAACTGCATCCTGATATTATTCTCACCTCCTCGCACGATTCAGTACAGGCGGCAATTGGCTTTTGCGAGGCGTTTAAAAAATCGCATTCAACCGAAAAAATTCCCCGGCTTCTTTTAATCCCTTCAGAGAAAGAGCACTCCTCTCCTCTTCCCGAAGAGATAGCTGATATCGTTCTCAATGAACCTTTTTCACCCGCTGAACTTTGGTCTGCTTTAAATGTCCTGCTCCGGCTGAAAACAACAGAACGAACCCTCAGAACCAATACCATTCAGAATTTAATTTTCCTGAATTCTACCCCAACTCTGGTTTTCCTGAAGGATGAATCATTCAGGTACCTCTGGACAAATGAAGCATACGAAAAATTTCTCGGAAAAAAACGAAAGGATATCATTGGCAAAACAGATTCTGAACTTATGCCCGAGTCTCTGGCCAGTCAGTGCAGAAAATCAGATGAGGAGGCCAGTCGAAAGGGGAAAATGGTTTCCTTTCTCGAGCATTATGGAGAAAAATGGTATGAAACGCTTAAATTTCCTGTTCCCCTGGCAAACGGGAAAACCGGCATTGGAGGTTTTATCAGGGATGTTACCTCCTTCAAAACGACAGAGGAAGAACTGAAAGCCAGGGAATCCCTGTTCCGCACATCCCTTTACAGCATTGGCGATGCTGTTATCACAACCAACCGGCAGGGGAAAATAATGCATATGAATCCCGTAGCGGAAGAGCTTACAGGATGGAACGAGGCTGACGCCAGGGGCAGAGAAATAGAAGAAGTCTTTCGCATCGTAAACGAAGAAACCCGCCTGCCGGTCGAAAATCCGGTGGAAAGAGTTCTCAGGGAAGGCATTGTGGTAGGACTGGCCAATCATACCATTCTGCTGTCAAAAGATGGCAGGGAGATTCCTGTTGCCGACAGCGGAGCTCCCATCCGCAGCGACGAAAACGATATTCTGGGTGTTGTCCTGGTCTTCAGGGATCAGACCAATGAAAGAAATTTTCAAAGGGAGATTCAAATACGGGAGATGAAAATCAGGGAATCACAACTGCTGCTGAAGGAAATTCTTGACACAATTCCCGTGCGGGTTTTCTGGAAAGACAGAAATTCGGTTTATCTGGGCTGCAACAAACCTTTTGCCACCGACGCCGGACTGGAAAATCCGGAAGACCTGATCGGCAAAACCGATTTCGACATGGGCTGGGTGCAACAGGCCGAGCTTTACCGCCGCGACGACAAAGAGGTAATAGAAAGCGGAATCCCTAAACTTCAGTACGAAGAACCCCAGACTACCCCTGATGGAGGTACCATCTGGCTAAAAACCAGTAAAATACCCTTGCGGAATACAGCAAACGAAATCATCGGAGTACTGGGCACATACGAGGACATTACGGAACGGAAAAAAACCGAACTGGCCTTGCAGCAGTCAGAGAGCAACTTCCGACACACCCTGGATGAATCGCCCTTTGGCATCCGGATTGTTTCCTCTGACGGAACAACAAAGTACGTCAACCAGGAATTTTTAAACGCATTTGGGTTCGAATCTTTTGATGAATACCTGGCTGCCCCGGTCAAAAGCTATTACACGGAAAAATCCCTTCTGGAACATGAACAGCGAAAACTGGCAAGGAAATCCAACCAATACGCTCAGGAAGAGTATGAAGTGGAAATTATCCGTAAAGACGGGAAACCGCGCATCCTGCAGGTGTACCGCAAAGGAGTTTTCTGGGACGGTTCTTTGCATGAACTGGTCATCTACCAGGACATAACCTCCAGAAAGCAGGCCGAGGAAAAACTCCGCCTGCTGGGAACATCCGTCGAACAAAGCCCGGTTTGCATAGTCATTGCCAACCGGTATGGAAGAATCGAATATGTCAATCCGGCATTTTCATTAATCACCGGGTATTCCCGCGAAGAAGTACTCGGAATGAATCCGCGGATTCTGAAGTCTGGGTACCATGATAAGTCATTCTATAAGAACTTATGGGACACCATTTTATCAGGGAAAGACTGGGTGGGCGAATTTTATAACAAGAAAAAGAACGGCCAGCTATACTGGGAAAGTGCCATTATTTCGCCCGTTGCCGACGAAAGCGGAACCATTACGCATTTCGTGGCCATCAAGGAAGATATAACCACACAAAAGAAAATAACCGAAGAACTTATCCGGGCCAAAGAAAAGGCCGAAGAAAGCGACCGGCTGAAATCCGCCTTTCTGGCGAACCTGTCGCACGAAATCCGTACCCCGATGAATGCCATTATGGGCTTCAGTCAGTTGCTGGAAGGAGAATCCTATAGCCAGGAAAAGAAACATGAGTTTGTGGAAATTATCCAGAAAAGCGGGCAGTATCTGCTGTCGGTAATTGACGACATCATTGAAATCTCACGGATTGAAACCCGGCAGATTACACCTGCCCTTACCAGGGTGGATATTAACCAGCTGATGCACTCACTCCATAAAAGATTACAAATTACCATCCCCGAAGAAAAAGACATCAGGCTGGTATGCGAATCAGACGACCCGGAAAAAAATGTCTTCATTGAAACCGACGAGGTTAAACTCCAGCAGATACTGACAAATCTCATATCCAACGGAATCAAATATACCGAAGAGGGATACGTGAAATTCGGTTACCGCATTGCAGGAAATAACGGAATAGAGTTTTATGTCGAAGACACCGGCATCGGCATCGACCCGAAATACCACAACAGAATCTTTGACCGTTTCGGCCGGGTGGAAGGAGATGTGGCGGTACGCAAAGGAGGTCTCGGCCTGGGACTGGCCATTGCAAAAGCCTATACCGAACTGCTGGGAGGGACAATCCGCGTTGAATCGGAACCAGAAAAAGGCTCTTTGTTTACCGTTTTCTTACCCTGCAAAATACATTCCGAAAGCATCAGGAAAGAACCAGGCAATCATCTTTCTCAATCAGCAGGTGAAATACAGTTGAAAATTCTTATTGCAGAAGACGATGATATTAATTTCTTCTATCTGCGGGAATTATTTACCCCGGAAAGGTTTACTGTTCTTCGCGCTTCCACAGGCAGGGAAGCCGTGGATATATGCCTGCAAAACAACGATATTGACCTGGTGCTGATGGATATTAAAATGCCCGGAATGAGCGGGACCGAAGCGCTGAAGGAAATCAGAAAAAAATGCCCTTCCCTGCCGGTAATTGCGCAAACTGCCTACGCTATGTCGGGCGATGAGCAGCGCATCCTTGCAGAAGGTTTCGATGGGTACATTGCGAAACCCTTAACTTATGATCACCTTATGGGAACAATTGAAACGGTACTTAAAAAGAAAAACCTGCTGTGAGTGTGGATGAGACAACCTGCTCAAAGACAAATCGTATACCGGCCGCAAAAAGAACGCCAAGCCCTGCTTTTCTTATTCTGGCCTTTGTAATCATCCTGCCTTCCTGCCATCCCGGATTCAATCCCAATCACCCGGGAGCAGGGGTATCAATAGAACTGGCGCGGTACCGCCAATCGGATCTCCGGAATCTGCAGTATGACCTCTCTTTCGAAGTGCCGGAGAAATTGTCCGAACCGGTTAAAGGATTTCTTTCGCTCCGCTTCATGCGAAACCGCTTATCGGACCCTTTGGTACTGGATTTCAGAGAAGACAGCCCGCGCATTCTTTCCGTCAGGCTGAACGGAAAATCCGCCCGTTTTGCTTTCAGGGATGAGCATCTGATAATTTTCCCCGGAAATTTCAGTGCCTCTGCCAACAGGCTGGATGTTGAATTTTTCGCCGGCGATTTGTCGCTGAACCGGAATGATGACTACCTCTATACTCTTCTGGTTCCCGACAGGGCGCGTACAGTGTTCCCCTGCATTGACCAGCCCGGACTGAAAGCCGTTTTCCGGTTGAAGCTCAGTATTCCCAGCCAATGGAAGGCTGTTGCGAACAGTCCACTGGCCTCGCAGGACACATTGCATACCGGCCGCACCGTGTTGCTCTTTCAGGAAACCCCGCCCCTGCCGGTTTACCTGTTTGCCTTTGCAGCCGGCCGGTTCGACACCATTTCGTTTCACGGCGCAAAACATCCGATCGTCCTTTACCATCGTGAAAACGATGCACAGAAAGTCAGAAACAATGCCCCTGAAATTTTCCGCCTCGCTGATTCTTCCCTTCATTTCATGGAACAGTATACCGGAATTGCCTACCCTTTCCCCAAATACGATCTGGTGGTTATTCCTTCCTTTCAATACGGAGGAATGGAACATCCGGGATGCATTTTCCTGAATGCCGGCCGCATCTTTCTTCCCGAAAATCCTTCCCCCGACGACCTGCTGGCAAGGGCCGGTCTGATAGCCCATGAAACTGCCCACATCTGGTTCGGCGATTATGTTACCATGCCCTGGTTCGACGAAGTATGGATGAAGGAAGTATTCGCAGGTTTTATGGCCGATAAAATTACCGGGCAGTTGTTCCCTCAGGTAGATTTTCGGCTTCGCTTTCTCCTGTCCCATTATCCTCCTTCCTATGATATTGACCGCACACCGGGAACCAACCCGGTTATGCAGAAACTCGACAATCTGAACTTTCCACACCGGCATCAGCACTGGCCTCTTCAGCCTCCTTCGCTTCCCGCTCTGTTCCCCTGCCCAACCCTGACGGAAACACCTACGGCATCATTCTGCCCGACAATAAGGTCATTGACTCCTGTTTTGCCTTCCTGCAACACAGTGATTACCTTCTTCCGGTAACACGTGCTTCGCTCTGGATTATGCTGTACGAAAACCTCCTGGCAGGATCCATTCATCCGGAAACTTTCCTCGGGAACCTTCTCACCGCCCTGCCGGCTGAAAAAGAACCCCTTCTTTCAGCACAGCTTCAGAAATATCTCACACGGGTTTACTGGCAGATGCTCCCTTCCGCCGTGCGGAAAAAATACAACCACCCGGTCGAAAATCTGCTGTGGAATGAGATGCAGGGTGCAGACAAAAGCAATAAAAGGACCTGCTTTTTTTCCTGGCTTTCGGTGATGGAATCAGATGAAGCAATGAATATCTGCCGGCAGTTGCTCGAAGGCTATCCTGCCATACCGGGATTTGCCCCGGATGAAAAAGACAAAAACCGTATAGCCCTGGAACTGGCCCTGCGCGATACAATACACTGGAAATCCATCCTGCTGAAAAGAATCGGGGAATGCAGTAATCCGGATGAAAAGGCACGCATGCAGTTCCTTCTTCCGTCCCTTTCGCCAGAAATTGCAGAACGCGACAGTTTCTTTGCCTCCCTGAGCGATCCCCGGAACAGGGAACATGAACCCTGGGTACTGTCGGCCCTTTCCTGTCTGCACCACCCCCTGCGTCAAGACGCTTCAGTAAGGTACCTGCGCACCAGCCTTGAAATGCTGGAAGAAATCAGGAACACAGGCGACATTTTCTTCCCCGAACGGTGGCTCGAAGCAAGCTTCTCCCTGTACAATTCACCGGAGGTTATTACAACGGTCAATGAATTTTTCAACAGCAACCCGGAGTATCCCTCTGATCTCAAAGCCAAAATTCTCCAGCAAACCGATATGGCATTCCGGGCTGAACGCATCATCAAAAAATACTTCCCCGAAAAATCCAATTGATCCGGAAATACCGGAAAACGGGTTTTCAATCCGGCCCTGTAACAGTGTCTCAGCCCCCTAATTCATCGGACAGGATTATAGAAAGAAACCTGTAATTTTATGCTGATGAATAAACAAGAATTTATAATGATCCAATTTCAGCCATCGGAACAAAAAAATGAAAAAACCAGGAACCATATTTCTTACATGCGATGTAAACAATTTGAATCGTTACGATTCGGTGAACAGAAAAATAGGGAGTAGCACAGTTTTTCGTATGTCGCATAAGGTCAAATACGGTATTTCCTGAAAATGGAGTACTTTTACATCCAAAATCAGTCATAATAAGGCAACGATGTTTCGTACACCTGCCCTTATGCTGTTTCTTGCCACATCTCTGAACCTGTCGGCTCAGAGCAGGCTGAACGATACCGTCACCTACGAACTTCGCCGGCTGAATGAACGGAATCTGATCCTTCACATCGACACCTTCGGTACCAAAGTGGTGGCCGCCAGCCGGAGTGCCAGAAACATTGACGAATTACCCGTAACCATCTATGTTATATCGCACGAAGAGATTATACGCAGCCATGCCAGCACCCTTGCCGAAGTGCTGAAGTCCATCCCCGGAATCCGCATCTCCCTGGCCGGATCGGGAGAAACAGGGGAAACCTTTCTTCTCCGGGGCCTTACCGGAAACTATTACACCAAGATCCTGGTGAACGGCCAGCCGGTTAAACCTTCGGTGGCAGGAGCCATGCCCATTGGATTCCAGTTGCCGGTGCGACAGGCCGAACGAATCGAAGTGGTTTGCGGCCCTTCAGCTGCCGTGTACGGTGCGGATGCAATTTCAGGCGTAATCAACATCATTACCCGCGAGGCGGAAAAGGGTACCTTCGCTCAGGCCGACCTCGGACTTGGTACCAACGGATTTTCCCAGATGAATTTCAGCATCGGCGGCAAAGCTGGCAGAAACAAAAACCTCCTGCAGTACAGCTTTTACGGCAGTAAAACAGAACTGAACCGGCTGAATATCAAATACCAGGAAGGAGATTTCTACAACCCTCTGTACTATTTCCAGAAAAAACGGGAAAAATTCACCCTCGGCTCAGAGTCGTATAACCCCCTCGACATAACCGACCAAACCCTTTCTGAAAGCGGTACTACCTCTGCTTCCTTTATCCAGACATACTATCCTGCAAGGTATGCCGGCGGCCTTACCTTCCCCGACATGAGCGCCGACCTCTCTACCGGCGCCCATATGATTGGCTTAAACCTGAAATTCAGGGGTGTGGGCATCTCTTACCTCAACATGTACCGCCATACCCACAGTTCCATTGGCAAATCGCCTCTCTTCTTCCGTTACAATGATCCCAATGCCTTCTGGGGCGACTATATTCAGAGCCTGGTAATGAGCTATACCACCCCCGTATCATCCCGTTTCTCCAGCTCCACCAGCCTGAGCCTGCTGCAATACCGGATGGACAACAATTCCAATTTTGCTGTTACGTTTCACCCCACAGCAGAAAAACTTTACCAGTATTCGGCATCCGACGATTACCTGTTTGAAGAGGTGCTTACTTTTACTCCGAAAATCAATCTGGAAATGCTGGGAGGAATCAGCTACCAGCTTTCGAGCAATCTGCCCCGCACCAATTACCTCCTCCACCCCTTCAACGCAGCCCGATACAAACCCTATGGCGAAACCAGTTTCCCGACCGATTCCCTGATGGGAGATTTCGGCTTCAATCCCTTCTTCTTCCACAATTGGTCGGCCTTCAGCCAGATTTACTGGGTGGTGAGAGGGTTCCGGCTGATGGGCGGACTGCGATACGATATCAACAGCTTTTACGGCAACAGCCTGAATCCCCGTATAGCTGCCATGGTAAACCCCGACGAAAAAACCACCATCCGGATGTCGGTTGGCACGGCTTTTAAAGCCCCGCCTTCCTCCGTTTCCTTTGAATCGCTCGCTTTTCGTACCGGCCTCAATAACGACAGCGTTAAATACCTTATCCTTCCGAACAAAAACCTTAAGCCCGAACGTTTTCTGGCTTCAGAACTCAGCCTGCAACGGAAAATCAGAAAGAACCTTACCCTTTCGGGAAATTTCTACTTCTACCAGGTGCAGAACATGATCAATTTCAATACCTCCATACCGGTGAACCGAAGCCGGTACCCCCTGTCGGTCAACGATTCGGCTTCAACAAAGATGAATGAAAATGATGCACTGAGCCGTCTGTACGGATTCCAGACCACCCTGCAATGGACCAACATTGTTCGTTCCATTGGGCTATCGGGCGAACTTACCCTTACTTTCAACGCCGACCGGAGCAAAAACCTGCCCAATGTATCGGATATCGTCGGCAATTTCAAACTGATGCCCCGTCATTTCGGCCAGTTGTGCCTTACAGCCACCCCCGCAAAGAACCTTTACCTGCGGATGGAAAGTACCTGGATGACTAAATGGATGCGCATCCTCATCCCGTTCGAAGGTTTGTACAAAAACCTCTTTCGAAACGTAGACGGTTACTATACAATGGATTTTACGGCCGATTACCGTTTTGGCGTCAACCTGCGGGGATATGTCAGCATCATGAATGTGTTTGATGAAAAATACGGAATGCCGGTTACATCGGGTTCTGATATGGACCTGGTTTCGGTTCCCCAACCCGGAAGAAATTTCCGTTTTGGATTTACATACACCCTGAATTAAGAGGCTGGCATGAGATGTTTCAGGCATATTGCTTTTTTTACCCTGCTGATGGGAATTCTTTCCGCACCAGGATGGTCTTCTGCCATGTTTTCCGGTTTCCCCCAACAGGAAAGCGATTCCCTCAAGGCGGTTTTAGCCTACCGGCAGGCCTTTCAGCTCATGGATTCAGGACAGATTGACAAAGCCCGGAATGAAGCCGAAAAAATCCTTTTTATTGGCGAGGATGCACATAATCCGGAACTGCTGGCCGCCACCTACACTCTGCTGGCACGAATAGCCGAAGCCCAGAAAAATTCCACTGATTACCTGTACTATCTTCTCAGAGCCTTATCGGCCTATGAAAAGCTCGGCATGAACGAAAAAGCAGCCGAACTATCCGAACTGGCCGGCGACTATTATTACCGGAAAAACGTTTTTTCCAAAGCCCTCGAGTATTACCAGCGGGCCCTGGCGCTCAGAAGCAGCCTCCCTCCGGGCCGGCCGGCCTTCATTCTCCGCGAAAAAACCGGCTCGTGCTATCTCAGAAGCAATCAGACAACGGAAGCAAAAAATGTAATGCTCTCCCTGCTGAACGATTACCGAAATACAGCTGATTCCATTTCCGTGCTCCGCGTTCTTGCCCAGCTTTCTTCTCTCGCAGTTTCCGAAAAAAATTTCGTGGAGGCAGGCAGTTACGACCGGCAGATGTTGTCCCTATGTTCAGCTCAGCACGACTCTTCGGCCATGGTTGTTGTATTAAACAATATGGCCTACAATTGCGTTCTGAATCAAAAATACAATGAGGCGGCCGACCTTTTCCGGCAATCCCTGCAACTGGCATCCACATACCGGAAACAGGACGTGCCGGCCATAGTTACCAACCTGGCTGTATGCTACCAGAATGTGCGCAATTATGCAACCGCCATTGCCCTGCTGAACCAGGCAATGGAAACTCCTGCCGTAAAGAAAAACACAGGCGCAAAAGCCCTTCTGGAAAATGTGCTTGCCACAACCTATTTCTACAAGAACGATCTATACAATGCCGGCGAAATTAGCAGGCTTTCCATTGAAGACGCCAGAGAAGCCAACGATATGGATCTGCTGCAGAAATGCTATTATACCTATTCACAGATCCTCAAAGCCGGTAACGATTATATTGCAGCTCTTGACTATTATGAAAAGCACCTGGCACTGAAAGACTCCCTCGACCTCCATGCTGAAGTGAAGCGGCAAAAGGAAGAGCAGTTCCTCATGGAAGCAGACCGCACCGATAAAGACATCTGGCTGAGAATTTCGAACGAAGACCGGCAGGACCTTGAATTGCGGCAAATGCACCTGGAGGCAGAGAAACGGCAAAAAGAACTGGAGCTTCTCAAAAAGGAACGGGAACTGGAAACCTCAGAAAAACAACGAATTCTGCAGGCAATGGTCCTGAACCAGCAGCGCCATGAGGCCGAACTGCGCGAACGGGAAATGAAAGCCCTCCAGCAGGAAAAAGCCATTCAGGAACTGCGCCTGCAGCAGCAGGAAGCTGACAAAAAGAGGCAGGAACAGGAAATCAGAATTCTTCAGGTTGAAAAGGAAAAACAGGCCCTGGCAAAAAAAAGAGCCATCGGAATGACCGTTCTTTCGGCCATAATTGCCATTTCCATCCTGGCCGGACTGATTGTGATGCGCAGAAAAAACCTTACCCTCGCCTGGCAAAAGAAACAAATTGAAGAAAAGAACGAGGAACTGGAACAGATGAACCAGGAGATTCTGGCACAGACCGACCAGATTGTCAAGCAGAAACAGATCATCGAAGAAAAAAACAAGGCCATCACCGACAGCATCGTCTATGCACGGCATATACAGACGGCGGTTCTTCCTTCTGAAGAGGAAATCATCCGGTTTTTCTCCGAAGGCTTTGTTTTGTTCCTGCCAAGGGATATTGTAAGCGGCGATTTCTTCTGGGGCATCCGCCGCGGACATTCGGTTGTGATTGCAGCGGCCGACTGCACAGGACACGGAGTACCAGGCGCCTTCATGAGCATGATGGGGCTCACCTTTCTCTACAACATTGTGGGGGCCATGCCCGAACTGAACGCGGCAGAAATCCTCAACCAGTTGCGATCCAACGTAATCCGGGCTCTCCATCATAAGGGCAAAACGGAAGAAACCCGCGACGGCATGGACATCTCTCTGTGCATCATCAACCCCCTGAACAACACCCTTCAGTATGCCGGGGCCAATAACCCTGTTTACATTGTCCGCAACGGAAATCTCACCATCCTTAAGCCTGATAAAATGCCTATCGGTATGCACTTCGACAATACCATCCCCTTTACCAACCAAACCGTGGAAATCGGCGAAAACGACAGGGTGTATATGTTCTCCGACGGTTACGCCGATCAGTTCGGAGGTCCCAATAACAAGAAGTTTAAATACTCCTCCCTGCAGAAACTCTTACTGCAGATTCATGCTCTCCCCATGCAGGAGCAAAGCAAAATCCTCCTCGACAATTTCAACAGCTGGAAGGGAGACAATGCACAGATTGACGATATCCTGATTATCGGATTCAGGATTTAAGCTAACCTATATTGCCTTCGTGTTACCTTGATCGTATTTCCCTTCGCATAAAGGAAACATACGACAGGGCAAAGCACAGAACCGTGGCAGCTATCAGTCCGGTTACCTGCGGCCAGACCAGCAGAAGGCTCTGGCCCAGGGGCAGTGGGCCCGGAATGGTTCCGTAAAGCTGCTCCATGGTCAGCGGCCCCAGACTTCTTACAGAAGGCATGAGAAGGGTGGTGGTCGCCTCACTGAACAACTGGTTGGGCAATAAGCGCATCAGGGTGAGCCTGAGCTTTTCCAGCAGATACATCTTGTAAGAGGCCTCCATCGCCTGGTCGGGACTGAGCGCCTTGATGATGAGGTTCACAATCATCGGATAAAACACCGTAAAAAATAGCCAGACGGCAATACCTGCCAATGCTGCCGTTGCCGGCTGTCGGAAACGCACCGAGAAGAAGATGGACAGGTTGAGCCAGAATGCTACATAAATGATGCTCAGCAAAAGGAAAAAGACGATGCGCAAAAACTCTTCAGCCGTGGGAGGAATTCCGATGGAAATCAGCCCAAAACCGATCACCAGAAAACCCAGGACAAAAAACATCAGGCTGATGACCTGCAGAGCGGCCAGAAATTTGGCATTGATAACATAATCCCTGTGCACGGGCTGAGCCAGCAACCGGCTTAATGTACCCCGGTTCTGTTCGCTGTTGATGGCATCAAACCCAAGGCCTATGCCCAGCAGAGGTCCCAGAAACCCGATGAATACGAAAAAAGGAGGAAGAGTACCGTCGGAAGCAGTAAACAAACGAAGAAAGAAAAAAGCACCTTCCGCATCTTCCGATTTCACGGCTTTCGAAATATTGGCCATTGCCGTGTACATCGACCCGAGGCAGGTGAGAAAAATCAGGGAAACCAGGATAATAAACCGCCAGCTTGAAAAATGATCTGCCATTTCTTTACGCACAATAACGCTGAAAGGATGCCGTCCGTTCTGCTCCCTGTTTCCGCTTTCTGACGGCTGAAACAATGAAATCAGACCCTGTTTTAAGGTCCGAATCCACTCCCTGAACGAAAATGTCAGCTTCCCGGCTTTATCCATTTTTCAGTCCTCCTTCAAAATAGCGGTAATAAATATCATCAAGACCATATTCCCTGCGGCTCAGATGGGTAAGGCCAGCCCCCGCCTGTACCAGCCTTGCTGCTATTTCACGGCTTACGTCGCGGGTACTTTCAATCCGGAACAAACCGTTCTCAGCCCGTATGTCTGTTATCCCTTCCACATTCTGCAGTACACTGCGCACAAGAGCTTCCGGATCCCCTGCTGAAAGCCCTTTTACTTCAGGCAGAGGATCAACGGCCACTTCGGTCTCATAGGCACTGCCCTCAAACAATTTTTCCGACAGAGACCTGATATCCCCTTCTGCCAGCAGTTTACCACCTACAAATATCCCTACCCTGTCGCACACCTGCTGAACCTGATGCAGAAGATGGGATGAAAACAAAACCGTGATCTTTTCTTCCCGGCTGAGTTCCACAATCAGGTTCAGAAACTCCCGCACACCCGCAGGGTCTATTCCCAGTGTCGGTTCATCCAGGATGATCACTTCGGGACTCTTAATAAGCGCGTCAGCAAGTCCAAGCCGCTGGCGCATTCCCCGCGAATATTTTCCCACCTTCTTTTTTTCTTCACCTTCCAGACCGACTTTTTTAAACAGGCTCATCGCTTTTTCAGTGGCTGCAGTACCGCCGATGCCATTAAGCTTTGCCGTGTAAACAAGATTTTCCGGTCCGGTAAGGTCATCATAGAATCCCACATCTTCGGGCAGATATCCTGCTTTCCGCTTCACTCCGATGGGGTCAGTAACCGGATCAATGCCGCAGATTCTCACAGAACCGGAGGTGGGTTCCGTCAGGCCCAGCATCATAAGGATGGTTGTTGACTTACCCGCCCCGTTTGGGCCCAGCAGGCCGAAAATTTCTCCCCGCCGGATGACCAGATTCAAATTGTCAACCGCGGTAAATGACCCGTATTTTTTGGTCAGATCCGTAAGGACAACAATATTTTCTGACACGGCTTATCTCCTCCCATATTTGCGGAACAGATAATATACACCACTCAGAACACCGGCAATTATCAAAACACCGATCCAGCCCCAGAGCAGAGGCGTCTTTACCGCCATGCGAAACGATGCCTTGGAAGATGCTTCCGGTGTTCTGGCTTCCAGGTTGGTCACATAATCGCCCGGAATCGCCTTCTTGTCGGCTTTGATGGTGGCAAACACCCGTGTTTCTTCACCCGGAGCCAACCGGTCAACCCGCTTCGGATTGTAAACCACTTCCCAGTTGGCCGGTGCAGCGTATTTCAATTCAACATCCCGCAGTTCGGCCGAGCCGGTATTGCGCAAAACCAGTTCGATCTTGCGGTCCTTGCCGGCTGTAACACTGGCACTGAGAAGCCCGGTCGGGGTTGTCAGTTCCATACCATACGTGCCGGTAATCACAACCTCCAGCACGGCTTCATCGGAAGTAGCTCCGGAAACGGCACGCACGGGTATCTTGTACTTGCCGGCCTGCACTTCTGCCGGAGGCTTGATTTCAACGGTAATCTTTTCTGTGCTGTTGGCCTCAACATTTACCGAAGTTACCTGCTTGTAGTTCGATTTGAAGCTGACAGTCCAGCCACGGGGAGCATCGGCCATAAGTGCATAGAGCTGTTTGTCAGCAGTGCGGTTTTTCAAATCCAGATTGAAGGTAAAGGTTGAAGAAGCCTGACCTTCCATGTTCGGCTGGTTGGTGGTGAATTCCGTCTTGTACGTTCCCTGCTCGGAAATCACCAGCGCAAGGGGCAGTGTATGAAATCCCCCGGCAACAACCCTGAACCGGTAAGTTCCTTTATTCACTTTCAAAGGCACTTCCACTTTCAGCGAAAGACTTTTCCTTTCCTTCGGAAGTACCGATATCTGCTGTACATTCCAGCTACCCGACTTGAGAATGTAATTCCATCCTCTGGGCATGCCCGAAACGGAAATGTCAACATTCTTTGTCTGGTCGGTATTGTTAATTACATCAATGGAATAATCAACTGTCTCACCCGGGGAAACAGTAATTTTTGTGTAGGGGGTATACAACCGCACCCCTTCATCGGCTCTGGAATCAACAGTGGCAATGAGCAAAACCAAAACTGTTACCAGCAGAAACATCCTGCCGTATTCATGATAATGCATCCTGAAGTGTCTCATGTTGTATTCAGCTTTTTTACCGGAGCAAATTTATATACCTGAAAAATACATTGAAACGCTCCACAGGCTTTTGGGAGCTGTACATAAGCAAAAAACTATAAGTATCTGCCTGTTTTATAATACCTTAACCTGAATTCGTTAAAAATTTTTAAAAAAGCTTAACAACCTTTAACCCGGGTATCATTTCAAAAATAACAGTGCTTTTCGATAGCTTTGCACAGTAATAATAAACTTATGCCCCGCCAACGGCTCGATGTATATCTTGTTGAAAAGGGACTGCAGCCAACCCGTACCCGCGCCCGCTGGGCCATCAGCAGGGGATTTGTGCTGGTAAACGGTAAAGTGGCCGGTAAACCTTCCATGCCGGCCGACGAAACGGATGAAATCATCGTCAGGGAATCATTGCGATACGTCAGCCAGGGAGGATATAAACTGGAAAAAGCCCTGAACGACTTCCGTATGGATCTCAACGGAAAGGTTATCCTCGACATTGGCTCCTCCACCGGAGGATTTACCGATTGTGCCCTGCAACACGGAGCAAAGATGGTCTTTGCCGTTGACGTTGGCACCGGACAACTGCATGATTCCTTACGCAGCGATACCCGGGTGGTAAGCTATGAAAACTGTGACATAAGAAATCTGGAACCGGCCGCACTCTTTCATCAGAAGGCCGACTGCATCACAGTGGATGTTTCCTTCATTTCGCTGGAACACATTTTTCCCTACCTGTCAGAATTTCTGGATCCTTCCGGTTGCGTCCTTGCCCTTATCAAACCGCAGTTCGAGGCAGGAAAGGAACTTGTGGGGAAAAACGGCATCGTGAAAGATCCGGCAACCCACCGGATGGTTTTGCAGAAAATCCTGTCAGTAAGCGCAAAATACGGCTTTGCCATCAACGGCCTCACCTGGGCACCCGTTGAAATAAACAAAAACATTGAGTACATGGCCCTCTGCGTGCCTGCAGTGGAAAAAATGACCGTACCCATTGATCCGGCAACCATTGTTCAGAAGGCGTTTGCCGAAAAAGAAAAACTCAGTATATGAACGGCGAACAACTCCTCCTCCCACCGGGATGCAATCCGCATTGCCCTTCATGCACGCACCGGCACATGCCTGCTCAGGAAAGCCTTAAGCAGAAGGAAGATTTTATCAAAAGGACCCTCCTTCCCTGGAAAGATGCAGTTCAGCCCGTTACCGGGCCTGAGGACCATAACCGGCTGGGATACAGGCATAAAGTGATCCTGCATGCCAGGTACCTTGAAAAAAAATGGTTGTTCGGCATGATGAAACGGGATGAATTCATTCCCGTCATGCAATGCCCTGTGCATGGCGCGGAAGTGAACCAGATTCTTTCCTTTCTCAGTATGGTTTTGCCACCCCCGGAAGAATTTCCTCTGGCCTATTATGTGCAGGCCGGAAAACAGGTTACGCTGATTCTGAAAGGGAAGACGCCGGCCAGAATGGAGTGGTTAAATAACAAAACGGAGAAAACTTTTGCCGCCAGCCGCATTGAAGGGCTGTGGATTCACTACAATCCGTCGGCCGGACGCAGGTTGTTCGAAAAAACCCCCATGGAATGCGTTTGGGGTTCTCCCTGGTCGTTCGACGAAAAAAACATGCAATACGGCCCCCGGTCGTTTCAGCAATTGATTCCCGAACTTTATCACGCATCCCTCCGGAAAGCATCGTCCTGGCTGAAACCAGACCCTTCATTCGCCGTGATTGATCTGTATTCAGGAACCGGTAACAGCCTTCGGTACTGGACGGAAGCGGGAAGTCCCACCCTGGGAATTGAACTGGCAGGAGAAGCGGTAACCTGTGCCCGGAAAAACGTTCCCGAAGCCGAAATCCTCCGGGGCAAATGCAGTGAAAGAATCCCTCAGGCAGAGGCCTGGGCTGCGGCGCAGAAAACCTCCGGCAAAGAAATCCTTCTCTACGCCAATCCACCCCGCACCGGAATTGAACCCGATGTGCTGGAATCGATCACAGCGACTCTCAGGCCGGTGAGAATAGCTTATCTTTCGTGCAGCCCGGGAACCCTTTCAAAAAACCTGAAAACCCTTTGCGAAAGAGGATATGCCGTGAGAAAAATTGTACCCTTCGATTTCTTCCCGCTCACAAAACATGTTGAATGCCTTGCCCTGCTGGACAGGGCATAACCCTGGATCCGGGCAATTCTATACCTCCGTTCAATACTGACAATATTAAAAGCCGGTAACTAACGGGAATTCTCTTCCACCTTTTTCAGAACATCCTCATAAAGCCTGCGCAAATTCTCAAATTCACCGCTGAGTAATTCGATGGTTTTCGCCTGCTGCTGAATGATCAGCTCAAATTGCTGCAGCACCCTTTCATAAATTTTGCAGGTTTTGCATTCGTCTATCTGCATGTAGGAGACAACTTCCTCATTCACATTTTGTTTATTGCTATCAGGAACAATATAATTTTCTCCCGATTCATCGCTAAAAAGCCAGTGAAGATTAATATGATGCTTTTTTGAGAAATCAATAATCAGTGAATAATCGATACGCTTCCGGTTTTTCCAGTTCGAAAGCACCTGCGGGCTGACACCAAGAACTGCTGCCAGCTGCTGATCGGTTTCCGCATGCAGAACATTCTTCAGTTTTTTCAGAATTAAATCAACATTGTGTTGATTTTGTTTTTGCATATAAACGTTTTGTTTATTACATTTGTTTTAAAACATAAAAAACGTTAGTAAAAGTTAGTGCAAATGTATAATAATCAGAATGAATTACACACCCTGAAGTCTTATCTGAAGTATGGCGATATAAAAAAAATAGCGGCCTTAAGCGGTTTTCACTACGTCACCGTAATAAACATGTTGAAAGGAAAGTACAAAATGCATCCGCTTGTTTTTGAAACACTTAACAAACTGGTGGAAGAACGCAGAAAACATATTGATGACGAACTAAAACATTCCATTTTATGAACTGGGAAAAGAAACCATGGAGGTTCATTGCATCCGGCAACGAGTATTCTGTATTGCGGATGTATCTTATCCACTCCATTAAAATTCTTACGGGAGTTCTTGACGAGAACGCCATTATTGAATCATTGAATGAAACTGACCCGATGATTCTTTTGAACAGAGAAAAAAACCAGGCCATTATGCCCCCTGGAGAGAGGGCGGCTTATTTTCAGAAAGTTCTCAAAATAATCGAAGAAGTATCAAAAACCCGATACGGTCAATAAAAAAAAGAAGCTGTCCTTTTGTTTCGCGACAGCTTCTTTCTGAAAAGTGTATGAACTTTTTAAGCCTGATGCTTAATCCGCATCTTATAGAATGACCTGTAAACAAAATACAGGGCAACGAGGAACAGCACCACACCCAGCACCGGAGCAGCGTTCTTGAAGTTCGGGGCAATGGCAATTTCCATGGCAAGCAATCCGAACAGGGTGCTGAATTTGATGATAGGATTCAGCGAAACAGAAGAGGTATCCTTGAACGGATCGCCGACCGTGTCGCCGATCACCGTCGCAGCATGCAGTTCCGTGCCTTTTTCTTTCAGGTCAACTTCAACCACTTTCTTGGCATTGTCCCATGCCCCGCCGGCGTTGGCCATAAACACAGCCTGGAATAACCCGAATACGGCAATGGCAATCAGATAGCTTACGAAGAAATCAACCGAATTGTTGGAAAAAGCCGGTGCCGATATCAAGGCAAAGGCCAGAGCAAAGGAGAAGATGGCAAAGAAAATGTTATACATACCGGTTTGCGCATACCGGGTGCAGATGCGCACAACTTCCTTTGATTTTTCCGTAGCGGCTTTCAGTTCTGCGTTTTCATCCAGAACAATGTTCCGCTTGATGTATTCAACAGCACGGTATGCCCCGGTGGTAACAGCCTGGGTAGAAGCTCCTGTAAACCAGTAAACCACTGCACCTCCGGCAATGAACCCAAGAATTGAGTATGGATTCAGCAGATTCAGCACCGTCTCAGGATCAACCCCAAGGGTCTTTTTGATAACAAGAATCAGGGAGAAAATCATGGTAGTTGCTCCTACAACAGCCGTTCCGATCAAAACCGGCTTGGCCGTTGCTTTAAAGGTATTTCCGGCACCGTCATTGGCTTCCAGATAGTGTTTCGCCTTTTCAAAATCGGGCTTGAAGCCGAAGTCCTTTTCAATTTCCTTATCCACATTGGGAATGGCTTCGATGAGCGAAAGTTCATAGATTGACTGGGCATTGTCGGTTACAGGGCCGTAACTGTCAACAGCAATAGTAACCGGCCCCATGCCCAGCATGCCGAATGCCACAAGACCAAAAGCAAAAATGGAAGAGTAGATCATCATGTCGGTTGGTATGCTCTGGCTGGCTATATAAGCAATCAGCATGAGGATCAGAAACACCATACCCTGCCAGAAGGCGCTGAAATTCCCCGCTACGAAACCCGAAAGAATATTCAGTGAGGCACCGCCTTCACGCGAAGCCTGAACCACTTCCTGTACATGCTTGGACTTGGGACTGGTAAAAATCTTTGTGAATTCAGGAATCAATGCAGCACCCAGTGTTCCGCAACTGATGATGATGCTCAGAATCCACCAGAGGTTCGGGTTTGCGGCACCTATGGCAGAGGAAGGACCAATAATCAAATGACTGGCAACAAAGGTTACAATAATGGAAAAAAGAGAGGTTATCCAAATCAAATTGGTTAATGGCTGTTCAAAATCAATATCATCCTTACCTCCGAAGCGTACTTTGCTGTAAAAACGGTTCAGCCAGAACGACAGAACCGAAGTGATGATCATAAGGATACGCATGGTGAAAATCCAGGTGAGCAAGGTCATCTGATATTCCACGTTGGCCACGGCAAGAACGATGAAACTGATAAGAGCCACACCGGTTACACCGTATGTTTCAAATCCGTCAGCGGTAGGACCTACGCTGTCGCCTGCATTGTCACCGGTGCAATCAGCAATAACGCCGGGATTTCTCGGATCGTCTTCCTTGATTTTGAAAACAACCTTCATGAGGTCAGAACCAACATCAGCAATTTTGGTAAAAATACCTCCGGCAATACGAAGAGCCGAAGCACCAAGGGATTCACCAATGGCAAAACCTACAAAACATGCACCGGCCAGTTCCCGGGGAATGAAGAGCAGAATGATCAGCATCATAATCAGCTCGACCGAAACCAGCAGTACCCCGATGCTCATCCCTGCATCAAGAGGAATGTTCAGAAGTTTCAGGGGCTTGCGTTCCAGCGAAGCAAAAGCCATACGGCTGTTGGCCAGTGTGTTCATGCGGATGCCAAACCAGGCTACTCCGTATGATCCTGATATCCCGATGACTGTCCACAGCAGGATCAGCAGTACCCCACCTATGCCTGTATGGTTCAGAAAACCAAAATAAAAGGCAATGATCACGCCAATGATCAGAAACAGGATCAACAGAAAACGCCCCTGCTGAAGCAGATAAGTTTTGCACGTCTCAAAAATAACCTGCGAAACTTCCAGCATCGAGCGATGCGCTTTGATCTTTTTAACTTTCAGAAACTGATAAAGCCCGAAAATTCCACCTAACAAACACACCAGAAGCCCTGCCAAAAGCAGATGATTCTGGGATGTGCTCAGGGTGGGTATTTTCAGATCAGCTTCACTTGCCATCGCCGTTAGCGGGGCAAGAAATGCAAACAACATCAGTAACAAACGTCTTGTTTTCATCCTATTATGGTATTTTGTTAAAAACGCCTACAAATGTAATTTTCTAATTTATTTTGCCAAAATTTTACCGGCATTTCCTCCCTGAGCTGACACTCCGCGAATAGTGCACAGTAAAACGCCAACAGCATCTCTCAAACATTTTATCAACACCCCCACTTCCTTTGCCCTCAATTCACTACTTTTACGGAAGCTTCAGACGATTATTAACATTTTGAAAATCAATCATCCAGATGTCAGGTTTTGTTCATCTTCACGTTCATACCCAGTACTCCATACTCGACGGGGCTTCCAATATTTCAGAGCTGATTGCCAAAGCCAGGAATGACGGTATGCCGGCCGTAGCAATAACCGACCATGGCAACATGTTCGGCGTAAAGGAATTCGTAAACGAAGCCAACAAACAGGGCATCAAACCCATTATCGGATGCGAGGTATATGTGGCCTCCCGGAGCCGGACAGACCGAACCGAAAAGGAAGACCGCAGCAGCCGCCACCTCATACTGCTTGCCAAAAACCTTACCGGATACCTTAACCTTGCTAAACTGGTCTCTCTGGGATATATCGAAGGGTTTTACTACAAACCCCGTATCGACAAAGAACTCCTGCGGCAGTACCATGAGGGACTGATTGCCTCTTCAGCCTGCCTGGGAGGTGAAGTACCGGAGTTGTTCTTCACCGAAGGAGAAAAAGCAGCAGAAAATGCCATCATTGAATATGCGGATATTTTCGGAAAAGATTTCTACCTCGAACTTCAGCGCCATTTTACCGGCGATCCCAAAACTGACAGCGAAGTTTTTGACCGTCAGCAGAAAATCAATGAGTTCCTTGCCCGTATGGCCAAAAAACACGGTATCGGGCTCATAGCAACCAATGATGTGCACTTTATCAATGCCGAGGATGCCGATGCCCACGACCGGCTTATCTGCCTGAACACCAATGCTGAAATTGACGATCCCAACCGCCTGCGATATACCAAGCAGGAATATTTTAAGACCACGGCCGAGATGGCTGAATTGTTTGCCGATTTCCCTGAAGCTCTGGAAAATACTGTATCCATTGCCGGGCAGGTAGAAGCCTACTCCCTGGAACGCGATCCTGTTATGCCTCATTTTCCGCTTCCGGATGGCTTTACCGACGACAATGAATACCTGCGGCACCTTACCTATGAAGGAGCTGCACGGCGATACGGCGAAATTGATGAAACCCTCCGTACCCGCATTGACTATGAGCTTGGCGTTATTAAAAAAATGGGGTACCCCGGGTATTTTCTTATCGTATGGGATTTTCTCAGGGCGGCCCGCGAAATGGGAGTTGCCGTCGGACCGGGCCGCGGATCAGCCGCCGGAAGCGTAGTGGCTTACTGCCTTCGCATTACGGATATCGACCCCCTGAAATACGGACTTCTGTTTGAACGGTTTCTCAACCCCGACCGTATCTCTTTGCCCGATATTGACATTGATTTTGACGAAGACGGCCGTGAGCAGGTGCTTCAGTACGTTGTTCGGAAATATGGCAAAGATAAGGTGGCCCATGTGATCACCTTCGGAACCATGGCCGCCCGCATGGCCATACGCGACGTGGCCCGCATCCAGAAACTGCCTCTCCAGGAAGCCGACCGCCTGGCCAAACTGGTTCCTGAACGGCCCGGTGTTACTCTGAAAAAAGCTTACGAGGAAGTAAAAGAACTGAATGAAGCACGCAAAAGCCCCGACCCCCTCGTCAGGCAAACCCTCCAATTTGCCGAAACACTGGAAGGCTCGGTACGACACACCGGAATCCATGCCTGCGGAATCATCATCGGCCGCGATAACCTGATGAACTACATCCCGGTGTGTACATCGAAAGATACCGACCTGCTGGTTACCCAGTTCGAAGGCAGCCATATCGAAAGTGTGGGAATGCTCAAAATGGACTTCCTCGGGCTTAAAACCCTCTCTATCATCCGCGATGCCATTGCCAACATCAAAGCTTCAACCGGAAAAGAAATTGATATTGAGCATATCCCCCTGGATGACAGGGAAACATTTGAACTGTTCAGCAGGGGCGACACCACCGCTATCTTCCAGTTTGAATCGAGCGGAATGAAAAAGTGGCTCAGGGAACTCAAACCAAACCGCTTTGAAGACCTGATTGCCATGAATGCTCTCTACCGCCCGGGGCCCATGGAATATATTCCTCATTACGTTGCCCGCAAACATGGCAGGGAGAAAATCACGTACGATTTCCCCGTCATGGAATCGGTTCTGAAAGAAACCTATGGCATTACCGTGTACCAGGAGCAGGTGATGCGGCTGTCACAGATTATGGCCGGTTTTACCGGAGGTGAAGCAGACTCCCTGCGGAAAGCCATGGGCAAGAAAAACAAGAAAATCATGGACCAGCTGCGGGAAAAATTCCTCGCCGGCTGTGCCAAAAACGGACTGAATACGGCCAAAGCCGAAAAGGTATGGACCGACTGGGAAGCCTTCGCCCAGTATGCCTTCAACAAAAGCCATTCAACCTGCTATGCCTATGTTGCCTACCAGACCGCCTGGCTCAAAGCCCACTACCCTGCCGAATTCATGGCAGCCGTGCTGAGCAGAAACCTTTCCGATATTAAGAAAATCACCCAGTTCATGGATGAATGCCGGAGAATGGGCATCTCTGTTCTCGGTCCCGACGTGAACGAAAGTAACCTGAATTTTACCGTCACCCCGCGCGGAGATATCCGTTTCGGCCTCGCTGCCATAAAAGGAATGGGAGAAGCGGCCGCTGCTTCCGTTATTGAAGAACGAAAGAAAAACGGGCTCTTTAAAGATATCTATCATTTCGTCGAAAGGGTAAATCTGTCTTCCCTGAACAGAAAAAACATGGAAGCACTGGCCTATGCGGGAGCTTTCGATAATCTCCATCATTTCAAACGGGAACAGTACTTCGCCCCTATGGAAGGGGAAAGGGAAGAAACCTTCATTGAAGCTCTGCTCCGTTACGGCAGCAAGATACAGATTGAAAAAACCTCAACCCAGAAGTCCCTCTTTGGCGAAGCAATCCCGGTTATCCCATCCCGGCCCCAGCCACCCGAGGTGCCTGAATGGTCAACCCTCGAAAAACTCAGCCGCGAGAAGGAACTTATCGGTGTGTACCTGTCAGCCCATCCCCTTGACAACTATAAGGTGGAGATAGAACATTTTACCAACTGTACCCTTTCGGAACTGAAAGACACCGAACGATTGCGCGACAAGGAACTTGCTATCGCCGGGCTTGTGGTCGAAGCCAGGGAAGGAATGACAAAAACCAACAACCCCTATGGCACCTTTACCATCGAAGACTATACCGATTCATTCCGCATAGCCCTTTTCGGAAGAGATTATGTGAGCTGGAAAAATTTCCTTACTGTCGGCTATGCCTTGTTTATCAAAGGAAAATTCCAACCCCGCGGGTACGGAAACAACCCCGATGAACTCGAATTCAAAGTGAACCAGATTTACATGCTCTCCCAGGTGCGCGACGAACTGATACGGCAGATAACCATCCGTATTCCGGTTGAAAAAATCACCGATGAATTTCTCACCGAACTGGGAGCCCTGGCAAACGGAAACAAAGGAAAGGTTGAACTGAAGTTCTCCCTCTTTGACCCTGCCGATAACCTCGTACTGGACATGTTCAGCCGCAACAAACGGATAACACTTGATAATGCTTTTTTTGACTATCTTCAGGAACTGGAAGTTGAATTCCGCCTGAAATAATAACAACCTGATTGACTAATTGTTAAACAAAAAGTACCGTTATGGAAGTTGAAGTAACCGATACCAATTTTGACCAGGTAGTGCTCCAGAGTGACAAACCTGTAATGATTGACTTATGGGCCGAATGGTGCGGACCCTGTCGGGTAATTGCCCCTTTTGTGCATGAAATTGCCGAAGAGTATCAGGGGAAAATTGTGGTGGGCAAAATGGACGTAGACGAAAATACGCAGATTCCGGCCAAGTATGGCGTACGCAATATACCAACCATCCTGTTTTTCAAAAACGGAAAGCTGGTCGATAAACAGGTAGGCGCTGTGCCCAAACACCTCCTTGTTGGAAAGATTGAAGCATTGCTCAAATAAGCAGAATGCTCCGACGTATTGCCGTTTTTTGTGCTTCCAGCAACAAAGCAGGGCAGATTTTCCGCGAGGCCGCTGAAAGTGTGGCTGTTTTTCTTGCCAGGAATCAGATAGAAGTTTATTACGGGGGTGGGAAAGACGGCCTGATGGGCGTTCTTGCCAATACCATCATCAGGGAAAAGGGCAAGATTATTGGCGTTCAGCCGGCATTCATGAAAGAACATGGATGGTTCCATCCGGGTATTTCAGAACTTATCCTCGTCAATACCATGGCCGAACGAAAGGAATACCTGTTCCGTATGGCGGAAGCCGTAGTGGCCCTTCCGGGAGGATGCGGAACCCTTGATGAACTGCTGGAAGCCATCACCCTTAAACAGCTCGGCCTGTTCAATCATCCGGTGGTCATTCTGAACACCGCCGGCTTCTTCAACCCCTTGCTGAATCAGCTTGACAAAATGATAGCCGAGCATTTTATGCGGGAAGAACACCGGAAAATCTGGCAGGTGATTCACAATCCTTCCGAACTGCCCGAAGCATTGGATTCAGGCAACGACTGGAGTCCTGAACATATCCGTCTCGCGCAGATCTGAATCAGAAACGGCGCCCGATAATCAGAATATCATCATTCTGCTCAAACCCTTTCATCCACTCCTCCAGGGCCTGGTTCAGCAAAACCTGCTGTTCTCCGGGCGATTTGTCGTGAATCTTCAGCAACAGTTCCTTCAGATGTATCGGCTTGAATTTCTTACCATACGGACCCCCGAACTGATCAGCATACCCGTCGGAGAAAAGGTAGATCATATCCCCGCTCTGCAGAAGCAGTTCATGGTTGGTAAAGACCGTATCGGCAGGAGTAACATGCCCTATCGGGTACCGGTCCCCCTTCAGTTCGGTTATTTCATGATTCCGGATCAGAAGAATCGGATTAACGGCGCCGGCAAAGGTCAGTATTCTCCTTGCCGGATCATATACGGCCAGGCTCATGTCCATGCCATCGCTGATCGGTGACGTGTCGCCTTTCTGTCTCAGTGCATTGTGCACGGTAATATTGAGGTTCTTCAGGATCAGGGCCGGATCAAGAATTCTGTCTTCCCGCACGATCTTGTTGAGGGTATGATACCCGATAATGGACATGAAGGCTCCCGGTACGCCATGGCCGGTGCAGTCAATGGCGGCCATTAACTGCAAACCCTCTTCCTCCATAAACCAGTAAAAATCGCCACTGACGATGGCCTTCGGCCTGAAAAGAACAAAGGTCTCGGGAAAGGGCACATCGGGCGGAAGCATGGCACGCTGAATACGTTCAGCATACCTGATGCTGTCGGTAATATCCTTGTTCTTGCTGGCCAGTTCCTGGTTTTTACGCGTAATTTCCTGCGTCCGCTCCAGAACCTTTTCCTCCAGCAGCCGCTTTTCATACAAAAGATTGCGTTCACGCACCTTGATGTAGGCAACAATCGATGTACTGCCTGCCGCAATACAAAGCAGAATGAACCACCATCTTTTCCAGAATGGAGGCAATATCTGAAAACTGAATGCCGCAGGCTGACTGTTCCATATTCCCTCTGCATTGCGCGCCTTCACAAGAAAAACATATTTGCCGGGCGACAGAGCCGAATAACTGGCTGTGGTCTGTCGCGTGGGAGGCTGCCAGTCCCTGTCATTCCCCTGCAGCATAATCTGATACATGACTACATCCGGATTCGAAAGACTTACACTGTTATAATCGAAAATCACGGAATTGTTGTACCAGGGAAGATGAATCCCGCTTGTGAGCGGATAATCCGTATAATTGACCCTGAACCGACGGATATGGGTGAATGGTTCCCTCCTCGCGGAAATATCCGAACCCGGAGAATACCTCACGGCTCCGTTAACCGTTCCAAACCAGATATACCCCGCCGGATCGGAATACAGGGCATTGCTTTTGGTTTCAATTCCGGTGAAACCATTACGGCGCGTGTAAGTAAGCATCCTCCCTTCCCGGGGAAGAAACTTGTTCAATCCTTTGTTCGTTCCTATGTAGATATTTCCGCTATTGTCCACCCCCAGCAGGTTGACCAGATTGGAAAGAAGACCCTCCTTTTCGCTGAGATGCAAAACAATGCTGTCAGCTTCCAGCACATACACCCCCTGTCCCTCCATTCCGATCCACAACCTGTGCTCCTTATCCTCAGCCATGCAACGCGGAGTGAGATTTTCCAAAGAACGGAGAACGGTGAACTGCTGACGGCTGTCATCGTAACGTGTTATTCCCTTTCCCCGCGCCCCAATCCAGAGAATACCACGGGAATCATAAAACAGCGACGAAATTTCATTTCCGGCCAGCCCGTTGATGCGGGTGAGCCGGTCCCCCTTCTGATTGGCAATTTCGTAATACACCAGCCCTTCATTCGTCCCTGCCCATAACTGGTCCTTTCGGTCAACCACCAGAGCCGTAATCACAAGATCCTTATAAAGAAGGCTGTTCAGAATGGGATCAAAAACCAGTCTTTCCGGATTGAACTGATAAGAATAAATTCCTCCTCCGTTTGTTCCGATCCAGATATTCCCTTTTGAATCCTTCTGCAGAAAGCGAACCTGATTATTAAGAAAATGCGATTTCTCGTCCATATAGGATGCCTGCACAGATCCCCTGGTTCCCGATTTAAGCCGCGTAATTCCTCCGCTGGTGCCAAACCAGTAATATCCCAGGGCGTCTTTTGTAATAGCCCATACCTGCGGATTATGCAACCCATCTCTGGTTCCGAAGGTGACAAAAGCATTTCCCTTGTGAATGGATAATCCCTGTTCGTTGGTGCCGATCAGCAGGTTCCCTTCCGCATCGTTCAGAAAACACCAGATCTTGTCATCCTGCAACCCGTTGCCCGTGTTATAGACCACCAGGGAGTCGCCTTCAATTACCGTAATGCCTCCTCCCCAGGTGCCAACCCAGATGCGGCCGGCCGGATCTTCATGCAGGGTACTGATCCAGTTGGAGGACAATCCGTCACGAATATCATATACTCTGAACTTCCCGTCTTTTTTCATAAGCCGGTAAAGTCCCCCGTGATAGGTTCCAAACCAGAAATCACCACGACGGTCTTCCAGAATGCAGGTTTTGGTAAAATAGGTTGTCAGTCCTTCAGGCTGATAGGTTGAAAAACGGTTGAGCGAATCGCTGAACCGTTTAATACCAACATCAGTAACAAGATAAACACTCCCGTCTTTCCCGACACATCCTCCGAAGATCTGGTCGCTTAACTCATTTCCTTTGAACTGGACTATATTCCAGTCGCTTTCCCTGCCGGTATAACCGGTCAGTTTTATGGCTCCTGCTCCTGCCGTCAGTATCCAGAGATTGCCTTTTCCGTCTTCAAAAATGGAAGTAATGTCAGAGGCCGGATTTACACCCGGCAGGACGATCTGCCGGAACTTTCCGTCAGCAAAACGGCTGATTCCTCCACCGGTATGGCCAAGCCAGACTGCCCCGTCAGGTGTTTCACAAATGGCCCTTACTCCGTTAATGGCCAGACCGTCTTCGGTTGAATAGTTCTGAAAAACCATCCCGTCAAAAACCGATACCCCGCTCTGGGTTCCCAGCCAGAGATTGTGGTGCCGGTCCTGGATGATCTTATAAACAGTTGACTGGGAAAGACCATCTGCTACGCCGTAATTATCAAAAAAATAAGTTTGCCCCGATGCATTCGGGGAAAAAAGAAAGGCTAAAATGATTACTGCCGCTTTCAGGCATACCGTCCCGATACAAAGCCGGCGTCCTTTCTCATGGTCCGTCCGGTTCTTTTTGTGGACATGCACGTGGCATGAACCGGTATCAGGGCACTTCATCGCTTAAGAATGAAGAAAAAGGTGCCGTTTTCATCGGTCAATCCGGCGATCTTCCCAAACTGTGGCTTCTGTTGGTTGTTTCTAACTACAGCCTGTGTAACCTTATTGACAATCAGCTCTATAGGAATACAGGAGTTGGGATTGTTGACCAGGGTATTGGCAAAAGTTTTGGTAAACTGACTGTTGTCAACGGCCAGTTCATAACCGGCTGAAGAAAACACCTGGCTTGAACGGAATTTGGTTGCCTGCCAGTCGTTGCAACTTCTGATTTCCGGAGCCGACCGCATGGCCTGATAGAAGGTAGGGCCTGATTCGCAGGCATCAGTAACCAGCAGAATGTGCGTCAGGTTCGTATAGGACTGCAAGGCCGCCCGGAGAGAATTAATGTTGTAGTATGTAAATTCATCGTCCCTTGCTGCATCCACTGGAATCCAGTACCCTGTTTCATTGATAAATTTCCCGTGGCCTGCATACCATATCAGCAGGGAATTAACCCGGTTACTTCTTACCAGATCGCGCAGTTCAATGGCAAAGAACCTTTCCATGTCTTTCTTTGTCATGTTCTTCTTCTGAATGACATTATGAACGCTGTATTTGGCAAGAGCAGCCCTCATCATGCTTACATCCTTGGTTGGCCCCTCCAGGCTGGCAAAACTGGTATAATCAGAATTCTCAATGAATACAGCCCAGGTTTTCCCCATGGGATTATCAGAAGAAATAGTGGCCGCCTCCCGATTTAACTTATATTGCAATTCCCTCGTGTTGCCGTAAATGTCAGTGGCTGTTACCGTAATGGAATTTTTGTTAAAAATATTCACAGTGGCGGCAAAGGAAGGATTCGGATCATTGGGGCGGTAGCTGGCAGATACACCTTCGATCAGAATCGACTTAATCGGGCTTTCGTCCTTAATGTTCCCTTCAACATACAGATTGGGATCATCGGAATCGAGGTAGATCTGCCCGTCATCCGATGCATAGGGAGCAAGTAGTGTTACAATCGGTGGATCAACTTCCGTGCGCTGCACAGTGATTTTTTCCACCATGGTGTTGTTGTAAACATCCATGGCACTGATGACAATTACTGAATCATTAAGGGCCACGGGAACAGAAAAGGTGACCTTTCCATCGGCCACTTCAACGGGTATTTTTTCATAATTCACCGTAACAGTGCTTATGTCGCTCTGATCAGTGATTTCACCCGAGATCTTAATTTCATTGACATTTCTGGGAGCCGTAATTACCCCCTTTGCAACCGGCAACGGATCAATAAGACGCAGTAAAGGTTTTTCGTTTTCCCTTTTCAGTTCAAACAGTTTGCTTTTTATTCCATCCAGCCACGTTGGCCGTATCTCACTTTTCGCTACCAGTGCCACCAGGGTTTCATAATCCTTGACAGCAGATTTTTTATCGCCGATTTCCTCAAAACATCCGGCCCTTTCGCGCAGTGCATCCACATTTCCCGGTTCCATCAGCAGAACTTTGTTGAAATCGCTTATCGCATTCTGAAACTGGGTGAAACTTTTGTAATACATGGCCCGCATGTAATACAAATTGCTGTTGTTAGGGTTGATCAGAATAGCCTTCGACAGGTCGTTGATGGCACTCGGGTATTCCAGTTTTGACTGGTAAATCCGGCTTCTTACTATATAGGATTCAACGCTGTTCGGATCAATCTTCAGGGCTTTGTTGATGGTTTCCATGGCGGCATCGGCCTGGTTCATCCTGAGTTGCAGCCCTGCCAGAGAAATATACGCATCCACATACGTATTCAGCAACGAAATTGCCTGCTGGTATTTGGCCTGAGCCTGCATTCCCTGCCCCATGCTGTCGAGGGCAATTCCAGACAGATAGGCATATTCCGCATTTTCCTTCAAAGCCAGAGCGGCCCGGCAGGCCTCCGTCAGCTTCTGATAGTCCCGTAAAGCATACAAGGCTTTGATTTTATAATCAATGGCTTCGGGATGCTTGGGCTTGATCTGCAAAACCTTGTCCATCCACTGGGCTGATTCACGATACTTTTTCAGGGTATAATACAGCCGTCCGGCATTGAATGCCACTGTTTCATCTTTTGGCCTGAAGGAAAAGGCCCGGACATAATCTTCTGCCGCTTCATTCAACTGCTCCGACTTTTCATAAGCCTCCGCCCTTCCGAGATATGCTTCCCCGTCGGTGGGAGACAGCTCAATTGCCTTTGTGAATTGAACAATCGCATCGGCATAATGCGCGTTTTTAAGAAATTCCTTTCCTGCCTTCATGTATTGTCTTGCATTCTGGGAAAAACTACTCCCCAAAAAGGCAAAAAAGAAAAGAACAAGAAAAAAACAGATGCGTTTCATGGCCGGAAGTTTGAGTTTTTCATTAAATGTTATACGAAATAACCCTTATCAAAGATACATTTTTCTTCTCTTTTTTCTGTTAGTGCCTGATTATCAGAAACCAACCCCTGCTCATGCGCCTGTGGCAGCCGGGTTATAAAGGATTTCCAGGCGGCTGGATCCCAGGACAAACTCTTCTGTTCTCTCTCCGGATACAACGGGAGCCTGAACTCCGGCACCAAAGCGCACATCTCCTGTGAATATTCTTGCTTCGTCCCAGAGTCCGGCCTCAACAAACGACTGTATGGTTTCTGTTCCGCCTTCAACGATCAGCGATTGAATCCCGTGAAGGTACAATTCCGAAAGAACCGTAAACGGGAGGTTGGTAAAACCGGCTTCAATTACCCGGATTCCTTCCTGCGGATAAGTCACCCCTGTTGCTTTCTCGGTAAAAACCCATGTCTCCTGTTTTCCGTCGAAAAGGTTCAGGTGGGGAGGCAAAACAAGGTTTCTGTCAATGACCACACGCAAAGGCTGACGGCCAGGCCACAGGCGGGCATTCAGTCGCGGATTGTCCATCAGCGCCGTTTTTGTGCCAACCAGTATAGCCTGTTCTTCGGTACGCCATTTGTGTACGAGCATGCGGCAAACTTCATCCGTAATCCATTGGGGCGGTTCGGAGGAGGATGTCCTTTGCCGGTCAATAAAACCATCCCGGGTCTGCGCCCATTTTAGGATAATCCACGGGCGATGCATGGTATGCCGTACAAAAAAACGCCTGTTCAAATGCCTGCATTCTTTCTCAAGAACCCCGGTTTCTACCCGGCATCCGGCTTCTTGCAACCGGTGGATACCGTTGCCGTTCACCCGTGCATCAGGATCAGCCGTTCCAATCACCACATGCGGAATCCTGTATTGCGTGATCGCAAGCGTGCAGGGAGGCGTCTTTCCATAATGGGAACATGGCTCCAGGTTTACGTACAAGGTCGATTCCTTAAGCAGGCTTTTGTTTTCAACTGCATTGATCGCATTAATTTCCGCATGCGGCTTGCCGGCTTCATGGTGATATCCTTCTCCGATGATCCTCCCGTTGTGCACCAGCACAGCTCCAACCATCGGATTAGGGTAGGTATTCCCGAGTGCCTGGCCGGCAAGTTCCAGGCACCGCCTCATATATTTTTCTTTTTCCGAAATTTCGTGATTCATGTGCGTTATTATACATTTGAACCATGAAAATGAACCTTCGCCAGGCAGATCTTTTCATCAGAAAGGAACTTCAGGGAATCTACCCTCCTGAGGAAATCAGGAGCCTTTCCCTCCTTGTTCTGACGCATTGCGCCGGCATTCCGCCCGTGGACATCCACAGCAATCCCGATCAGCCGGTTTCTGAATCTGCATTAGCGCAAATTAATAAAATTATTGATGGCCTGAAAATATATAAACCAGTTCAATATATGATGGGAACAACACAATTCTATGGTTTACAGCTGAAAGTGAATGAGGACGTGCTCATACCACGTCCTGAAACCGAAGAGCTGGTCCACTGGATTCTGAGCGATTACAGCGGGACCAGTTTCCTGCGGATTCTGGATATCGGTACCGGCAGCGGCAATATTGCCCTTGCCCTGGCAAAGAATCTTGTTTCGGCCGATGTATGGGCAACCGATAATTCCGCACCGGCGTTGCACCTTGCCAAGGAAAATGCCCGCGAAAACGGATTGATGGTTCATTTTGTCTTTTCCGATATCCTTCATGCCGGAAGCTATTCCCTCCCGGGGCAGTTCGATGTTATTGTGAGTAACCCTCCGTATATACCGGAAAGCGAAAAAAACAGCCTTCCCCGGAATGTGGCCGATTTTGAACCTCAGCAGGCCCTCTTTGTACCCGACGATGACCCGCTGATTTTTTACCGGAAAATTATTTCCTTTGCCCAGATTAAACTGAAACAGGGGGGAGCCGTTTATGTCGAAACCCATGAAAATTTCGCATGCGAAGTGGCCGACCTGTTCCGCAAAGAAGGATTCCTTACTGCGGAAATACGGAAAGACATTAACGAAAAGAACCGAATGGTAAAAGCAAGCTTATAAAACACCTGATATGTACGCGCAATTGCAAAACATCATCGAAAAAGCCTGGGAAGAAAGGGAATTGTTAAAGGAACAGCTTACCCAGGATGCTATCCGGGAAACAATCGAACTGCTCGATAAGGGGAAAATACGTGTAGCACAGCCCGGTAATGACGGATGGCAGGTCAACCAGTGGGTAAAAAAAGCCGTCATTCTATATTTTCCTATCCAGAAGATGGAAGTTACCGAACTGCCGCCCTTTGAATTTCACGACAAAATAGGCCTGAAGCGCGGTTACAGGGAACTGGGTGTGCGGGTTGTACCGCATGCTGTTGCCCGCTACGGATCGTTCCTGGCCAAAGGGGTCATCATGATGCCTTCGTACGTAAATATTGGAGCGTATGTTGATGAAGACACCATGGTTGATACCTGGGCTACGGTGGGCAGTTGTGCCCAGATTGGCAAAGGGGTGCACCTCAGCGGCGGTGTCGGTATCGGCGGCGTTCTGGAACCGGTTCAGGCAGCTCCGGTCATTATTGAAGACAACTGTTTCATAGGGTCCCGTTGCATCATCGTTGAAGGCGTTCGGATCGAAAAGGAAGCCGTACTGGGAGCCAATGTGGTTCTCACCGGATCAACCAAAATAATTGACGTGAGCGGAAAGGAACCGGTCGAATACCGCGGTGTGGTTCCGGCACGGTCGGTTGTCATTCCCGGAACCCTGCCTAAACAGTTCCCGGCCGGCACATACAACGTACCCTGTGCCCTCATTATCGGGAAACGGAAAGAATCAACCAATCTGAAAACCTCACTCAACGATGCACTAAGGGAATATAATGTTTCGGTGTAATGATCATTGGTTTTGACGCCAAGCGGGCTTTTTTCAACCGGAGCGGTCTCGGCAATTACAGCCGTACCACACTGTGGCAGCTTGTTACGTATTTCCCCGCCCATCAGTATATTCTCTACACGCCTTCCCTGAAAAACAGAATCCAGCTTCCATACGAAGACAAAGTAACTCTGGTCGCCCCTGATCCGGCTCTGCCTTCCTTCCTTTCGTCCTGGTGGCGGTCATTTTATCTTGCCAGGCGCATCAGGCACGACAAACTCAGCCTTTTTCATGGCCTCAGCAACGAGCTTCCCTCCGGAATTCATGCATCAGGCATCCCCTCGGTGGTAACCATTCACGACCTCATCTTTCTCCAATACCCTGAACTGTATAAAACAACCGACGTTCTTATTTATAAAGCCAAATTTTCATCTGCCTGCCGGAATTCAACTGCTGTAATTGCCGTAAGCCGGCAGACAGCTAACGATATCGTCCGGTATTTTTCCATCCCGCCGGAAAAAATTCATGTGGTTTACCAGAGCTGTGATCCCCGCTTTGCCGTGAAAGTATCCGATGACCTTCAACGGCAAATCAGGGATAAATACCGGCTTCCTTCTGAATACATTTTATGTGTTGGGACGATCGAAGAACGCAAAAATCAGCTTCGCATCCTGGAAGCCCTTCACAGTGCCAACATTCAGACACCTCTGGTATTGGTGGGGAAAGAAAAACCCTATGCACTGAAACTCAGAAAGTATATTGCCGCCAACAAAATGCGCCATATTATTTTTCTGAACGAACTTGACAACGAAGACCTGCCCGCTATTTACCAGGGAGCCGTGCTGTTTGTCTATCCCTCTCTGATCGAAGGATTTGGAATACCCATCCTGGAAGCACTCTTTTCAGGTGTTCCGGTAATCACCTCCGAGGGAGGCTGTTTTGCAGAAGCGGGCGGACCTGATTCTCTTTATGTCAATCCACGAAGGCCTGACCAACTGGCCGGAGCCATTGACTCCCTCCTGAAAGATCCAGCCCGACGCCGGAAAATGATTGATGCAGGAAAAGTGCATGCACGGAATTTTTCTCCCGAAACTGTCGCCTCAAGGCTAATGTATGTCTATAACAAAATTGCGTTATGAAACCCACATGTTTTACAAACACAAGCACAGCGGTAATGAAACCACCAACATGCGGGTTCCATCATACCATTGAAAATCAATTTTATTTTGATGAAACACCCATGTATCGCAAACACATAGATATGAATAAAAATCAAATCATGGGTGTTCCCCCGCTTTGGCGGGGCAGGCTATCCGACCTTTGAAAATAAACTTTATTCAGATGAAACAGGAATTCGGCAATGATATAAACCAGGCGCTGAAAGTTCTTCAGCAGGGCGGAATGATTATCTATCCTACCGATACCATCTGGGGCATCGGCTGCGATGCAACCAATGCAACTGCCGTTGAAAAGGTGTTTACCGTCAAGAAAAGAACCGGACAAAAAGCCATGATTGTTCTCATGCCCGACGTATCATGGCTCCCGTCGTACGTGAAGCATATACCTGAGGTGGCCTATCAGCTGATTGAAGTAGCTGACAAGCCGCTGACGCTTGTTCTGGAAGGGGCTTTTAATCTCGCCTCCAACCTGGTTGCTCCCGATGGAAGCATTGCTGTACGGATTGTTCACGATTCTTTCTGCCAGGCACTGCTGGAACGGTTCGGCAAGCCTCTTGTTTCCACTTCGGCCAATTTCTCAGGAGAACCTGCCCCGGCTGTCTTCCGTGACATTGAACCCCGCCTGCTTGCCATGGTTGACTATGTGGTAGGCTGGCGTCAAAACGACAACACCCCCGGTGAACCCTCTTCCATTATCAGGCTGGGGCCCGGAGGTGAAGTCAAAATTTTACGGCCTTAGATGTTCTGTTTTTTCCGGAAAACCGGAAGAGGATGTTTCAAAATTCCATTTTTCAACATCCTCATAATGAATCTCATAAATCAGGGACAACCAGGAGCGTATGCTTTGCCGCTCTTTCAGATAGGTCTGGCCTTCCCGCTCCCGGAAATAACTACATCCAGCATGGGCTTACCACGGTAATAAAGATTTCCGCTTCCCGAAATGCGGCCTTCAAGCCTTTCCGTAACGTTTACCGAGCAGTTCCCCGATCCGCTGATTTTTACACTACCCTGCTTTGCCAGAAAATTTTCGGCATTGACGTCGCCCGAACCGCTGATGGAAAAATCAATTTCTGAAAGCTCAGAACCGCCGTTTACCGTCATATTGCCTGAACCTGAAATTCTTCCGCTAAGCGATTTTGCATTGAGTTGTTGAATGATAAATGACCCGCTTCCGCTCAGCCTGAGGTCAAGAGCATTCGTATTCAGCGGCTTTTCGGAAACGATTTTTCCTGAGCCGGAAAGTTCCATAAACTGGCATTCGGCCGACGACAGGGTGACTTTTACCTTTCCATTCCAGCGGAAACTAAATCCGCGGGTAAAAATTTTCAGGGTCGACCCTTCTACCTGGGTAACTACTCTTGCCAGATCATCGGGATCCCCTTCCAGAATTACCCGCTGGGTCTTATCCTGTGTATAATACACATCGGCCGGTATGCTTACGGAAAAGCCCTTAAATACCGGAAGGTCACGTTCCTCCCTTTTTTCATCCTGCCAGGGAGCAAAACTGATCAGTGAGCCGGCCAGCAGAAAAGCAAGAATTCCTGAGAAAGCCAGCAATAATTTACTCGTTGATTTCATAAGGTTCTGTTTTTGTTTCAGAATATAAGACGTACAATCCTGTCAATTGTTGCACCATTAAACCGTAGAATCCTGCAAAAGGTTCTCCCGGCTCAGGTACAAGAATTGTGCCAGTTCCGTCCCGTAAAAAAAGGATCATTCATCCTGCGCATTTTCGTTGATGTCGGCCAATCCTTCGGGCAGGTCGGCCTCAATGATCCTGTTTTTGTGATCAATGCGCTGGATGATCGGTTCAGCAAATGGTACAAGAAAGTCCACATTCCCGTTACTTACCTGCAACAACGGATTCATTTCATAGTCCACAACTCCGGTTACATTACCGGTTTGTCCTGTTCGCTTATCTACAAAAGCATACCCGATAAGGTCATGAAAGGTCAGTTCCTTTTTCCGGCGTACTTTTTGCCGTAAAAGAAACACCTCTCTTCCGGGCAGTTCTTCGTTTTTTACCGGCGACCCGATATCACGGAAACGCACAATGGCAGTGTCGTCGGAAAGGAATTCCGTTTCTTCCGGAAAAAATGGTACGGGATATCCATCAAATTCGACAAATACAACCTTCTGCCCCTTCAGCACGGAGGACAATTCACCTGAACCCCGCAGGATAACAGCACCCCTGATCCCGTGAAGTTTGGTAATACGGCCAATAGAATGCAATTTTTCAGGTTCCATGGCCGAAAGTTGTTAAGGAAGCGGATTATTCGGCAGAACCTTCAGCCTTGCCTTCTTCAGCAGGAGCTTCTGCTTCGGCAGAAGGGCTTTCTTCAGCCGCTTCGCCTTCCGGCTGGGCACTCTCAGCTTTAGCTTTCTCGGCATTCTTTTTGGCGATTTCCTGTGCCCTGAGCTCTCTGACCTTGGCTTCTGCTTCCAGTCGTTTCCGTGCTTCCTCTTCTTTTGCCTTCTGAGTATGGCTCTTCTTTTCTTCCAGCTTCTTCAGCTTGTCTTCTTTCCATGCATTGAAGCGTCTTTCAGCTTCTTCGGCATCAAAAGCACCTTTTTTTACCCCCTCCAGAAGATGCTTTTTCAGCATAACTCCTTCGGAAGATAAAATAGCACGGCATGTATCAGTGGGTTGTGCGCCTTTTTGCAGCCAGGACAGCGCTTTATCGAAATCCAGTTCAATGGTTGAAGGATTGGTAAGCGGATTGTACACTCCAATCTTTTCAATAAATCTGCCATCCCGTGGCGCCCTGCTGTCAGCTACCACTATGTGGTAATAGGGCCGTCCCCGACGACCTTTTCTGCTGAGTCGAATTTTTACAGGCATTGTTCTTTATTTATGGTTTTCAATAAATTTTTGAGTGCGCAAAGATAGTTTTTTTATTCAGGAAAGCAAACCACCAAAAAGGAAATGGCAGAACAAAACATTCCCTCCCTTCCTGAAGCGAATACAGTGCAGAATTCATTCTTCCCGCTCAAACACGGTTTTTACGTTGGCCCGGCCCAGCCGTTCAACAAGCCATGCATGAATTTTCTCCTGCGCATCCTTATCCAGCCTGCCGCGATATCCGAATACAACTACTGAAATGTCTTTCCCTTCCGTTCCCTGAGAAGTGTACATTCGGGTTTCAGCATAAGAGCAGGATTTCAATTCAGGAAAGATTGCACGGGCTTCCCCCAGCAGTTTTTTCCCTGTATCGGGCACTTTACTAAGGGCATCATACTGGGATTTATAACGCTGAACCATAACCTGCAGACGCTGAACTTCCGTATTCATCCTTTCCGATTCTTCCCTGTTCTTCACAGGTTCGTCCATTCGCAGGGCAGTTTCAATTTCAACGGAGGCTTTCTCCAGACCGAAATTCTCAGCCAGACCTGTCAAATGCTTTTTCGCTGCCTCCGAAAGAGTACCTCCTCCGTAGACAAGCACCAGTGTTTTCTTTTCAGGATTGATTTCATGCCGCAAAAGATAATTTCCTTCATAATAGCTTACGCTCTTTAAATATTCGTTTGCTCCCGATATGAACTTCTCCTTCTGAACCAGTTTGTAACCAAAATAAATACTTGGTATAAGCGTTACAACGATGATTACGGTGATGAACCTGTTGATCCTGTTCCGGAGGTGAGGATCGATGATGGTTGTAATGGGAAATTTCAGAAGCTGCGAAACCAGCAGTGCAGCAAAGGCAATGAAAACCGAATTGATAAAAAACAGGTACAAGGCTCCAAAAAGGAATTTCACCTGCAAGGTGGCCAGTCCATAGCCCGCCGTGCAGAGGGGAGGCATCAGGGCCGTAGCAATGGCCACGCCGGGAATCACATTGCCTTTTTGTTTGCTGCTCAGTGCAACAATTCCCGCCAAACCTCCGAAAAAAGCAATAAGAACATCGTAAATTGTAGGACTGGTGCGGGCAAGAAGCTCCGAATGAGCTGAGGAAACCGGAGTAAGTGTAAAATACAATGTTGAAGTAACTAAACTGGCTATGATGGCAAATGAGAAATTCTTCAGCGCTTTTGATAAAAGGGGGAAATTGTAGGTTGCGATGCTGTAACCCACACCAATAATAGGACCCATGAGAGGAGAAATGAGCATGGCACCGATAATAACTGCCGTTGAATTCATGTTCAGCCCGACCGAAGCTACCATAATGGCAAAGATCAGAATCCACAGATTGGTACCTTTAAAGACGATATCTTTGCGGATGGTTGCATCAGTATTCCCAAAATCCTCCAGCTCCGGTTCAAGGTTGAGGTAATGAAGAAATAAGCGGAAGTAATGTGATAAGTTCATGGCGGGTAAACCATAATTTAGGCAAAGTTGGCAAAATTTAACCTGATTTTTTCCATTACTGCTCACTTTTTTGGTGTACACTTAAGTCAGGTTTATCCCTCCCGATGTAACAGGATTCCTTTCAATTCGGCCCAAGCGCAATGTTAGCCCGGATTGCGCATCAGGAGCGAAAGCGAACTGATGCGCAGTGGGTTTGCCTTGTGCGAAAGCATCCGGGCAAATCCCGCTGAAACGAAGTGAAAGCGACCCGCAGGGAACATTGCGCACTTTTTCTGCGCAATGTGGGTTAAGCCCGGATTGCGCATCAGGAGCGAAAGCG